>JAABUS010000799.1_pt1 | contig 75404 bp, 39 predicted proteins | sample 5560161 | NCBI WGS metagenome assembly JAABUS01 (sample SAMN10711885, study PRJNA513376) | rock metagenome | isolation source: Antarctica rocks | place: Antarctica: Victoria Land, Trio Nunatak nord | collected 2016-01-04
CGCATATCTATGGGCCATGTATGCGCATATCTATGGCAGCAGTAATGGCCATGTATGCGCGTATATCTATAGTAGTAGTAATGGCCATGTAAACAAATAATCCTGAGCGGCCCTGAGCGGCCCTAAGCGGCCCTGAAAATATTAAGCCGGTATTAAGAATCCTAAATAATCCTGAGCGAGCCTAAGCGAGCCTGAGCGGGCCTGAGCGGGCCTAAGAATTCTTACCTAGCTTTAAGTTATTTTAGCGCTCGCGAGCGGGCCTAAACACTCCGAGTAAACTAGGATTCTTAGAGTCGCTTACACTTTTATAGATATACTCTAACGCGGTATATACTTTATATTTTATATAATAGAGTTTATATTTAATATATTATACTATTTATATCTACTTCTAGATATTATATATTATACCGTTATAGGTTTACTTTTAGGTATAAATATTATTACTATATCGAGTATAATATACCTAGTTACTTTAATATTTAGTTCTATTTTATCGGGGTTTATCACTAGGCCCTAATATTATTAAATACTAGAGGTAGTATTTATTAATTAGTTTACTAAAATTCTTAATATCCTCTACGGGTTATTATAAAGTAGAGTTTATACTTTAATAACCTCTTTATTTAACTAGGTATTATAATTTACTATAACGACGTCTAGATTTTAAGATTTCTTCGACGAAATACTCTCGGTTATTTATACCGTCTTTAATAATCTCGTTAATAAATATTAAGAGAGGAGCGATATAATTTAAAATAATATTAATATAATAGGACTTAAGGAGGTAGATATAGAAAATTAAATAAATTTTATAAATATTAAAGAGCTTTAGGCGGTATATTTATAAGTTTATATAAAAAATAATTTTAAATAACCCTAGTTTCTTATTATCGAGCTTTTTACTAGGACGGTCTATTTTTAAATTTATAATTTTAAATATAACGAGGTTATTTACCTCGAACTCGATTCTTTTATAATTTTAATTATAGTATTTAACTTATTTATTTTAGGCTTTAGAAATTCGTATTAAAATCTTATATTATAATATTATAATTTCTTATACGATTTTTTCTATACTAGTTAAGAAGTACTTCCCTATATAAGGGTATAATTAAAATAATATTAAATCGTAATTATTATTTATTTTAAATAAAGAGTATTTAATTACTAAATAATAAGATATATTATATATATATTCTATTAAGAGAAGATAATTTACTTAATCGTTTTATAGATAATTAATAAAGTATTTTAAATACTATTCTAGTATTTAATTCTAATACTCCGTTTATTTATTCGTTTAGAGGTAGAAATTAATAAAGAATTTATAATCGGTTCTTAACCTAGTAGAGAGTATTCTTTAGAAACTAGAGGTAAATAATACTTTATAATCGTTATAAATTCTCTCTAATATATTATAATAACTAATTATTATTTTAATAAAGAGGTATACGAATTATCTAGAGTCTATATCTTTAATATATAGTATATAATAAGTTATTTTTATTAGCCTATCGACTATAATTATAATATAATCCGATTTATCGTTACTTTTATACACCGAAGATTATAGTAAATCGATAACGAAGTTAATAATAATATTTAATTATACTCTAGTCGGTACTAATAATAATAATAATTCTTTATACTCGGCGTAATAACTAGGCTTAATTCGATTATATATTTTATAAATTTTAATATAATTTATTACCTAGTTAAATAGTCCGGGCTAGAAGAACTAGCGAGTTATAATTATTATAATTTTATCTTTAACGAAGTATCCCGCGATCGGGTTATTATAGAAGGTTTAAAGGACTCGAAATCGGAGATTTTTTAAAATATATAAACGCGATCCTTTATAATAAAGGAGCCCGTTTTTTTAAAAAAAGTATTTATAATCTTTAATATTATTATTCTTTAATACTTTTTTAATATTATTGATTAAGATATAAAATAATATCTCTTCCTCTCCTTTTATTATATATATTTATAAATCGGTATAAATATTAAATACCGCCTCGCGGACTTTATTTAAAGTTATTATAATAAGTTTAAAGAACGGGGTTATTATATAATTCTCGTTAAATAAATAATTTTAGTAATTTAAGTATTTATTAAGGCCGTTTATAAATTTTTTTTTTTATATAATACTTTATTATAAAGTTAAACCCCGCGAGGAATTCTACCTAATAAATTTAATATCGTATAAATAATTTAGTTCCTAGGAAGTAATAGAGGTTATTATAATTTATAATAATTTTAATAATTTTTTAAGATCCTTTAAGGTAATACCTCTATATACGGAACCCTTCTAAAATAACTAGGAGTTCTCCGTTATATATAACGTAATTCCTCTTTAATAGTTTTAATTTTCTAGAGTAAAAAGCGACTAAGTATTAATAAAAGTCGTTATATTTTTATAAAAAGATTATTACGATAACGAATTTACTAGTATTTATCTCTACGCGAATTTCCTTAGAGTAATTAAACTAGACTAGGAGTAATATACCTAGGAACGTTTTCCGGAGTTCGTCGAAATTATTTTAAATATTCTTATTTTACTCGAAGGAGGTACGTTTAATAAAATCCGTTATAAAAGTTATAATCTTATTATAATTTTAAATAAAATATTTATAGAAGTTATAAAATCCTAGAAAAGATTATATATCTTTAATATAATATAATATAAATTAATTTTAGATTATAATAACTTTATTAATATTTATTACTATATTATCCTAGAATATAATAAATCCGAGGTATTTAATAATCGTTTATTTAAATATATATTTTTCTAATTTAATATATAGCCTTATACTACGGAGGCGCTTAAGGACTTATTTAATATAATCTTTATACTCTACGGGGTCCTCCGAATAAACGAGGATATTATCGAGATAAATAATAATAAATTTATTTAATAAATCCGATATAATTTTATTAATATAAAATTAGAAAGTTAAAGATAAGTTCGCTATATTAAAAAATATAACCTAATATTCGAATAATTTATATTTAATATAGAAAGTAGTTATTTATTCGTCTCTCTTTTAAATATAAAGGAGGTTATAAACGCCTTTTAAATTAATTTTCATAAATCGTTATATTTTTCCTAAATAGTTTAAAATAAAGTTAACGAAAGAAATAAAATATTTATTTTTAATAATAATAATATTAAAACCTCGGTAGTTTATATAAAATTATAGTCCGTCGTCTTTCTTTTTAACGAATAGTATAAATACCTCGGCCGGGGATTTAAACTATTTAATAAACCCGCTTTATAAATTCTAGTCGATATAATCTTTAAATACTTTAAATTTAATCTCTATTAAATTATATTATAATTTAAAAAGAGGCGTTTTACCCGGTTTTAAATTAATTATATAATTTAACTCTCTACGGTATAGAGGTAGTATTTCCTTAATAGTTTTATTAAAAACGTCCGCGTAATCTTTTAACAAGATTATAGTATATATTTAGTAGTAATAATTAATTAATTAACTAGGTATTCGTTATTAACGAATTAGAATAGTAAATAACCTTCGGTGTTAAGGAACTAATCTAATATAGTAAAATCAATATAACCGTATTAATTATTATTAAATAAATAAAGCTATCGCCCCGATAGTGTAACTATATAATAGGGTATAAGGAAGCGCTAGTAGAAAGGGAATTTTATTAAACCGAAATTATTATAGTAAATAACTTCGTTTAAGCCGAATAATTATTTATATTATATTAATAAACTGGCCGTAAACCTCCTTATACTCCTTAATAATATTAGGTATATATTATAGTTACTTTATAAATATTTATTTATCGTCTTCGAGCCTATAACCCTTCTAATAAACTAGATACTATAAAGTAACGTTCTTCGCCCTCTTAAATCAATGTTATTATTTACGTAATAGCTTTTCTATCTCTTATTCGTCCTCGTTATCGACGATAATTAATAGCGGTACTATAGCGTATCTTCCGTAGGGATCCGCGTTAGGTACTATTATTAATTCGAGGTAAACTACCAAGACCACGTTATAAATAATTATAGTAGGGGGTAGCTTTAGGCGGTACGCTAGCCTCCCGATCTTTTCGGTAATCTTAAACGGGCCTACGAATTATTACCCTATTTTCTTCGAGAGTATACTAGTTATTTAATATCCGCGGTATAAATATAGGTATATTATATTACCGACCTTAAAGAATATTAACTTATAATGAACGTCGTATTATTCTTTTATACGGATTAAAGTAAAGGTAATAATATCTTAAATATTAATATATTTAGGGCGGTAAACGGTAGTAAAGAATACGTCTCCTCGGAAAGTTTCCGTAGTATTATAACGTACTTTTAGGCTAGGGGATTTAATATTCTTAAAGACTTCCGTAGGAGTAATTAAAACGTTAACTACCTTAAGATTATTAAGGTTAAGATTATCGATTCGTAGTAAATCTAACAGTTCCTTAATTTTAAAGTCGTATAAGACCTCTATTAATACTAGGCGCGTACTACTATATTTAATAGAATTATTCAACGCCGCGGATAGTTACGGTAGTACTACTAGCTATTTATTACGGTTAACTATAAGAAGGAAATAACGTAATACGATCTCGATAACCTTATTTAACTTTTTAGACTAACTATTAATCTAAGAGTAATAAATAATTAAATATAATATATCGACTTTAAGTTTATTTATAATTTATTTTTATAATTAACCGACGAACCGACGGTCTCGATTAAAGATAATAACGGCTAGTAGACCTTAATTTAATAAGAGTAGTCGAGTTAATAATAGGTAGGCCTATTAAGGCCCGCTCTAATCCGTTTAACCCGTAATTAATATTACTATTTTACTAAATTTATATATAATAAATATAACGTAATCCTCCTCTATAGAAGCCTTTAGTAATATTAAAATAAAATTAATAATTATTATATAGAACGGCCTAATAGGTAAATAGATCGGTTATAGTAATTTATATAATTAATACCTTAATATTTAATATAGCTAATAGTAGGGGTAGTATCTAAAGTATTTATATAATTTCGTTAATATATTGAATATATAGACGTTATTTACGAGTTTCTCGTAGGTCCTAGCGTAGCTAGGGTGCCTTATATTATTATACGCCTTCTAGAATACCTTATATTCTAGAGCGGTCGGTAAATATAAGCGAAGTCTATACCTATATTCGATATCGTCGAAGTAGAGTAGACCGTTAATAAATTTATATAGTAGTTTAGTTATATTCTCACCGAGTATAGTGTTCCTCGTTACCGTAGTTATAATTTTAATCTAGCGTATTTCTATTTCGTACCCACTACGTATACGGCCTTTAAAATCGTCGTTAACGGCGATAATACTAACTAGAAAAGTTAATAGTATATTAAGGATTAACTCGTCTATTTCTAGGCGGTATAAATAACTAGTAAAGTATAATAGAGTATCTAGGACGATATTCGCTTTACTAGGTTTATACCTTAATTTAATTCGAAACCTCTATAAATATTCGGACGTATAGATTAATCTAAAATTCAGTTTCTTAATAGAGGTAGTATTTATAGAAATCTACCGTACTATATTTATAGTAGAGGTATAGTCGGTATAAATAATTATAATATTATAAACTACTTTAATAAGATATCGAATTTTCTTTATAATCTAGATAATACTAGCTATCTCTAGTTCGGTAGGTTAATACTTTATTTTAATAAATATTAATTACCTTAATAAGAAGAGAATAAATTATAAGAACTTCTATTTCGGTACTTCCGTAGTATCGTTATCCTTAACGTAGTATATATATATACCGAATCCCTACTCCTTACTAGTATCTAGATTAATAAATAATAATTTCTTTAGATTAGTATAATATAATATAATAGGACTAGCGAAGAGCTCCTATAAATACTTATAAATATTAAACTCCGTCGGCGTAGGCGTATCGACGAGAGTTCTCTTTATTATAAATTTACGAGTATTACCCCGTATACTCTTACCCTATAAATTTCGATAGTATTAATTTAATAATATCTTACGGTCTTATAAAGGCTTAATTATTACCGCGTAGTACGGAATATACTATTTTAAGTAACCCGTTATTCCGAGGTACTACTTTAATACCTATAGTATTCGGGGAAATTAAAGATTCCGTATAATTACTAATTTATCCTTAACTATAGTAAGGCCTAGAGCGTCGATATATTAGTTTAATAACTATATAAAAGAATAGTTAAGAAAGAATTTCTTAATAAAAATATAGATATTTATATTTAATAGAGCCTGGAATACTAGTATTAAATATTCGATATACTCTATTAACGAAGTAGAAAAGATAATAATATTATCGACGTATATATAGTAGAATTTTCGGTACGGCCGAAGTATATAGTTAATTATATATTAAATATAGGCCGGAGAGTTTCGGTACCCTATTACTAGTACGTTAAAGATTTTTTAACCACGGTGTATTACTATTATAAAATAATATCGATAATATCGCTTTACCTACTATTAGTAGAAAAAGGCTACTATATTAATAATCGAAATATACGTAATATTTAATAAAAGTATTAAGATCTTAGCTTAAATAGGGACCGGATATATATTTAATATTATAATTTTATTAAGAGCCTTAATATCGATAACTATACGTCTTTTAAGACCGGAGGTAGTATCTTTTTATACGACGAAATAAGAGAAAGAAAACGATATCGTTATAATAATTTATTCTATTCGGCCCTACTAGTATAATTTATCGAAGGCGTTATTAATAACCTCTTTATTATACTTCCCTAACGGATAAATACGAGTTTAACCGGCTTTATAAAGCTCTTTCTAGTTATCGATAAAAGGAATCTTTATTTATTCGGATTCCGGGATATTCGTTACGTTCCTAGTATTTTTCTATAAATCTAGAAACGAATCGACGACGTCGGTAATTATAGAGGCGGAAGTATTATTCCCGTAGATCGTAATATTTATAGGGTATAATATCTCTAGTTAAAATAAAATATTCGGTATTATTAAAGATTTTAGTAATATTTACTTCGGCGCTACGGAAGCCTTTTATAAAGTAAATAAATTTAGTAGAGTAAATATTAAATTAGAAATTATAAGACTCGGATAAATAATATTCGATACTATCGAATTAGATATACGGGGAGTTATTATTATATTAAAGGTTATTACTATAACTAGTCCGGCCTTAAAGTAGGATTTAACTAAAAGTTTCGACGTTAAAGTCTTCGGTAACCTTATAACTAAATTAATATATAAAGTATTAACTTAAAAGTATCTAGTTACTTCGTATTTAATGACTTTCCCTAATCTAGTATATCGGTTAATAATTATTAGTAGATCGGTATTATTCCGAACTATAATTCTATCTATATCGTAGTTAACGATATACGAGGTTATTATTAATATATTAAGTTAAGAAGGTTTAAATAGTAAATTACGATCCTAAGATAAATCCGATTTTATAAATTTAACTATAATAACTATATCTAAATATACTAGTATAGTATAGCGGAATTTATTAATTATAGTTACGTTTATTCTAGTACCCTTCGTAATTATAAAAATAGGGATCTAGAGGTTACTATAAGATATAATAATAACGAGATCTCTACTAGTATTAATTATAATTCCTTCTAGTTTTATAATATCGATACCTATTAGAATCTTAATAGATAGATTATCGACGATATATAGTTCTTTAATAATTAAGGCGATTTTACCGTTCTTATTAGGAATATATATAAGGATAATAACGAATTTATTAATATCGTAGTTATTCGACCTTAAGTTACGGACTTTTATAGTAGTAGATATTTTACGGACCTTAATTTATAAACTAAGTTCTATAAACTTTATAAGAAACTACCGGTTTATAAGGTTTATAGTATATCTAGTATCGAAGTAAAATTCGTAGAGTTAATTATCTAATTCTACGGAGACCTTAATAGTAGTATAACGATAATTACGAAATATATAGCCGCGGGTAGATTTATTAGTAGATATCGATTTAATAACCTACTTCGCCGAGAAGGTAATATTTAGTAAAGCGGAAATTAATAAAGCGGAATTCGTTAAGGCGGAAGACGTAGTAGATTTTAATAGAATAAGATTTCGGTAAAGCCGGATATATATATATAATTTATTATTTAAAGAGAAGGATTACTTATATAAATAATATACTACTTTATTAGTTGTATCGATTACTTTAATAATATATTAACCGACGAAAAGATTATTAATTATTTTATTATAAAGTTATTTTAAATCGACGGTATCGTTAGGGTATTTACTAGCCCACGTTATATTTTAATAAAAAGTATCTTTTTAACTATTATAGTAACTTCTTTAATTTTCGTTATAAAGACTTTTAATCTAACGGAAAGATTCTATTAATTAATCTTCGTTATAGTTAACGTTTTTAATAATTTCTTAGTCTTTAATATAATAGGCCCTTTAAATCGAAAAGGGTTTCCTAAAAAGATTCTTATTAAAGTTTCTTCCTACTTTAGAGCCTTAGTTTTAATATTTAAAAAGAAATATCTTCTATCTAGGTAACGGATTTAAATTTCCGTTTATTATTTATAATTACCTTCCGGGAGGTTATAGGCGGTTAAGATTCTACTATTATTATTATTAATTAATATTACTTTATTATAGTTAGAAGGACGAAGAAGAAGAAGAAAATAACCTATATAAATTACTTCCGTAGGAAGTATTATTATTTTTATAAAGAGGCGGACCGCTATATAAAGATCTAAAGCCTTCGGTAGGATAATAAGGAATAAAAAGTTAACGAAAGTTTTAATACTAATTATATTACTAAGGCTAACACTATTTATAGTTACTACTATTATTATTACGGTTCGGTAGAATCGATCGATTATATTTATCTAACTTTCTAGATACTAGAGCCTACTATTTATATTTATAGTTATCGAGGCTCGTTAGAAAACTATTAATAATAATATTATTATCGGGCCTTTTAATATTACGCCGTAGTTCGAGGTTAATTCCGTTATAAATAATATTAAATTAATTTTATAATAACGATATTCCCGTATCTTTAGTAGACCTTAAAATTTTCTATATATATTTACGCGGTTTACGACGGCTATTAGTATCTCTAATAAAATAATATTCCTTAAAGATAATATCGATAATTATATTCGAAGGCTCCTTAAATCTTCCCGTTAATAATTAAGTTTATTTTATAATATTAATATCGGTGGCGCCGTATTTCGATAGTCTCTTCTTAGTATTTAAAAATTTAACGGTATATTATTCTAAAATAATACCGCGGAGGTAAGTCTAGAGATTTTTATATATTATAATACCTTTAATAATTACTAAGTCCTTAACTCGCTCGATAAATAAATATATATCGCGGAAGTAAATTTCTTTATTAATATACTCGAGATTAGACCTTATACTAGCAGATTTACTATTATATATAAAATCGAAGAATCCGAGGTTAACCGTATTCTACTTCGATAAAATAATATTATCGCCTTAAGGACCTTATAGGCCTTAGAGTCCTAATAATCTAAAAGGGCCTACTAAAGGTACTACTATAAGATTTACGATAAAATTACGTAACTCTACTAGTTATATTTTATTAAAGCCCGCGTTCGCTATAGTCGAGGACTACTACGGTCGTTAATTAGATCCGAGGGGTCTTTAGTAAATTATTTCTTCTACGGAGGTCTATCTAATAGAATTTCCTAATAGCGATATCGAATATAATAATAACGAAGAAGGTATTTACTTAAAGCTCGGCGGGGACGAAGGAAATATATTCCTAATTAATATTAATACTTTAAGAGATTATCGAGTCGCTTAAATACTAACTTAAAAGCGTATTATAACGGTACGGAAAGCGGTAATATTAATAATTTAATTATTTAGCTAGCTCGGTACCTTAATAAACTTTAATTATACTCGTTACTCTTGAGGATTAAAACTACGAAGGGGTTAAATAAGCCGGAAATTCCGCCGAATAAAATAATTAATAATATAACGAGTAATATCGTCGACCTCGCCGGCGAAAGTATAGCCCGATTATATAAATTCGTCGAGCTAGAATACTAAAACTACGGTATTACGGCTAGCGATATTAATAGATACTATAATAATAATTTTACGGAAATAAAAAAGTTACGGGTTAATAAATTAATAATTCTTTATAACTTACTTTTATTAAAGACGAATTAATTCTTATTTACTCTTTCGATTTTAAAAATAAAATACTTAATACTCCTATAAATAAATAGAACGTAACGAATAACCGTATATAAATTTTATATAAGAAATAATAATATATAAAGACTTAAATAGGGTTAAGCTTAATACGACTCTAAATTATCTTAACGGCGCTTCTCCTCTTTAGGGAAAGTCGATACTTAACTAATTTTATTAAAGATATAATACGGTTCTAGGCGAATTATATAATAAATTCGCTAAAACCGAAGACGTAGTTATAGTAATACCTACTTTAGTAGACTAGTACGTTATAACGGAAGGTTTCTATAACTATATTATATAACTAGGTATAGTATACCGAAGTATAATATTTATAGTCTTAATACTATCGTAGTAGGTTTTAATATAATAAAGTTATCTACTTCGGTAGAGAAGAAGGAGGTAGTATTCTATTCTAACGAGATTATTATATAAATTATATTCTATTCTACCGAAACGAACTAGTAGAGGAGACGGGGTACGGATAAAAGGACACTACTAAATAGTTTTAATTCGACTACTAGTACTACTATATAACTAGTGGATCGAACGTCTAGTAGGCGTGGTATAGCGTTTATTAGGACGTATAATCGCCGTTACTACTAATTAATAAGGTTATAATATATATTTAATAATAATAATTAATTAATTAGTTAGGTATTCGTTATTAACGAACTAGAATAATAAATAGCCTTCGGTGCCAAGGAACTAACCTAGTATAATAAAATCGATATAACCGTATCATCTTTATAGACTTATAGGAGTATAATAATTATAGAGGTATTATTTTTCTTAGGGTCTAGAAAATATACTTAAATAAATTAATAATTTATTTTTATTTCGTTAACGAAGTATTATATATATATTCCACTAGTACTAGTACCTTAATACGTACTATTAAATAGTAGTCTATTCTTAAAGAGAGAATTAATTAATACTTTATAGACGAATAATTATCGCGTATTATTTTCCTTTAAAACGAAATTTATTAGTTAATAATAATAGTATAGTCTTATTTTACTCTCGTAGTAGAATTAAACCGGCTACTAGCCTCTATAAATAAATAATTATCTCGTTATAATATTAATTCTCTATTAGTCTCGAACTAGAGACTCTAAATTATTATCCGTATTATTTTTCTTTGGATAAAAATAATCGAGTCCTTTTTATTTCGGCTTAAAGGAATTATCTTAATATATACTTTAATTATCGTCGGTTACTTATACCCGGTACCGGTTATTTCGTTATAATACGGAGTCCTCTTAATCCTAGCGTTTTATTCTAGATTAAATTACGGTTATAAAGAATTTATAACCCGTACTTTTATTTATAGGGAACGCCCTATATCGACTAGCTACGTATTATTATTTATATTCTATATTCTTTAATTCCGCTATATTAAGATTAAATATAATCTTTAATTTTATATAAAGTATAGTAGATAACTAGACGTTCTTTCCTTTAATAAATAAATTAATTATTCGTTAAGAAAACCTATTATATATTATATAATTATATTATTCGTTTATTTATAAATCCGAGGTTTACGTATTTCTCGAAATAAAGAAACGTTATTAACCCCGCCCGAAATTAAGTAAGTAAAATCTTTATTATCGTTACTTCTATATCGAGAAAAAAGAAAATTTCTTAAAAAAATTATTCCTTTTAAGATATAAGTCGTTATAAAAATAAATTATTTATATAAACGAAGGGTTTTATCGTTTTCCCCGTAAATAATTTTTATTTTTCTAAATCTTATTATATAAGCTAAGAAAAGGCGGAAAAACTATATTTATCGAATCTTATTATCGTATTAATTTTTTAATTATATTCGTTTTTAAAGAGATACGTCGAGTAGTATAAAAAGTATATTAATAAAATTCATCGTTAAGTCGTTCTTTTTATCGTCGATATATATAAACCGTTAATAAATATATTTAGAGGTAATTAACCTTACGTAAAAAAAATCGTTTAGTTTTAATTAAAGCCTAGGAAAAAGAAGCGGGGTAGAATACTTTTATTTTCTTATTTTTATAAATATACCCTCTAGTATTAATAGAGGCTTTAATATCTTTTATTAAAGAAATTAAATATTACGTCGATTTAGTATATTTTAAAAATTAGAAACGTAGGAGTATACCTTCTAAAATAAACGAAATCCTTAATCCTTAATTATCTTAATCTAAAAAAAGAGGTAAAAGTTAATTTTCTTTTATTTTATTATCGCCTTTATTTCTTCCTATAAAACCTAGTCCTCTAGAAATTAATAGTATTATTATTAAAAAATTAAAGTTTTCTTTCTTTCCCTTAAACTTTATTTTTACCGCGAATAATATAATTCGAAAGATTCTTTTTTAGAAGAAACTAAATATATTAAATAATAAATAATAATTTAATTCTTTAAGGTTAAGATTTTATAGGAATAATAAAAGGAATTAATTCCCTCCTTTAAATCCTCCGTTTAATTATTAAGTTAGGTAGGACTATCCCTATAAATAAATAAAAAAAAAAATATTACCGCCTCCTCCTAATATCGATTTAGTTTTTAATAATATTATAATTTAAGTAATCCGCGCTATAGTATTAAATATAATCTAGGTTATTTTAAATAGTCGAGGATTTAGAGGTTTATTAAGGCTTAAGGGATAATAAAGGCCTCCCGGCGATTTAAAATTTAAAAAAGATTCTAAATAACTATTTTAAAAGAGCCGTAGCGAATTAATAATTTAAGATTCTATTATAAAATAAGAAAAATATAATAATATAACTTTTAAACGGCCTATAACGCTAAATTATATACCTCTAAAAATATTTAAAAATTATAATATCTATTATATTAAAGAAACTTAATCGGTAATTTTATACTTTAAAAGATACTACCGAACGGGTAAACTTATCCGTTTATATCTAAAATATAGCTAAATTTACTATTTAGGCCGGAATTATAAAAGAGTATATATAAATTATATAGATTTAGAATTATTTAAATATTAATTTCTAGGCTATTATACTTCCTCCTATAAACGATACCTCGATTAAATAATTTATTAAATAACTAAAGAGCTGAAAGGAGATATAGTATTATATATAAATATAAAAAGAGAAGGAGGATTAAAAAGAATATTATAAAGAAATTAAAAATAAAGAGCGAGAACGGGAAAATAAACTTAAGGATAAATCTTAATTATAATAATAATAAAGTAGGTATAATTCTCTACTTTATCGTTTTTAGTAATAAAATTAATATCGGTCTTTTTAAACGTAGAGGCCTATAAGTATAAGAATAAATCTTTATAACTCTAGGATTTTCTAGCCCTTATAATACGCGGTAGTTAATTCTTTCTAGTCTTTTTAATATCCGTATAAATATTAATAAATAATTACTCCTATTTTTCTTTTCTTTTAACCCTATAGGTAGCGAGTTTACGTATAAAATTAATAAATTATACTATAGTAGTAGTAATAATAAATTCTTAAATTTATAGTATAGGATTTATTAAAAACGCCCTTCTAGCTCTAAAATAATCTTTTATAATTACCGCCGAAAACGCGTAACCTAACTAGAATCCGTTCTTTAAAAACCGGAATTATAGAAATTATAAAGCGTATCCGTACTACCTACCGAGACTATATACTAATTTCGGTAATTAGTCGTAAATATAACTAGTTTATTTCGGTAAACCGTATTTTAATAATCCCGGATCCGAAAATAATAACTACGATATTATTAAAATTAATAAAGATTATTTTAAAGTACCTAAAACTCCGTTTAAAAATTATTATACTTATTACACTAGCGTTAATAAAAGTTTTTATAATATTTAAAAAATAGTCTTAAACGGAAAGTAAAATCTTAATAATAAAATTAATATCGGGTTCGTTTTAATCGTATATTATACTTTTATAAAAAAGATAAATTAATATTCCGTCTATAAAAATTATAAAACGGGCTTTATATTAAATAACCTTTTCTATATATATTTTAAGGAAAAGTTATACCGTCGTAAAATTCTAGTATAAAAAAACTCTAAGCCCGTTATACCCGCGTATTCTTCGAATATTTCTATTACTACTAAGCCGACGAATAAAATAATTATTAAATCTAGTACGGCTCCTCCGTTTTTAAAAGATAATATAGCTTTTCGATCCTAGTATTATCTTAACGGTTAAATAAGTCTCTCTTTAGATACCGCTCGCGATTTAAAATACCTAAATATAAAATATCTAATAAATATAATTAATCGTATCTTTTTAAAAAATAAAGCGCCCGAATTTTAAATAAAAAACTACGATAAGCCTATTACCTTACGAGGAATCGGGCCGAACTATTATTTAATAATAAAGTAGATTTCTTTAATTTTCTATATAAACGGAAAGATTAAAAATAATACTAAAATTATAATAAAAATCACTAGGGATTTCTATATAATAAATAACTTTAAAGTTAATATACTTATAGGTATAAATATCCTTAGACCGGAAAAAATCATTATTAATTTACTATATAACCGAGTTCTTTTCGGTAGTTAAAGCGATATTTTAATACCGATCTAGTCTATAACTAGGGATAATATTAGAATTCGTTGTATTATTAAATCGGAACGCCGCTAATTAGTTTTAATAAAGACTATAACTATAATTATAATTTTATTTAAAAGAAAGTCTTAATTACTTAATAAGGATTTCCTTTTTAAACCGTAGATAAACGGTATTTATATTTACTTCGTTAACGCCGGAATTAACTTTATTAATATTAAAAACAACGAGAATATACCCCTTATTATTCCTCGCCGTTAATATATTAATTTAGTCGTCGAGTATAAAGTAGAGGAGGCCTATTTTATCGACTTTAATAATTATTCTCTAACGGCGAAAACGTACCCTAAAGATATATCCGTTTTATAATTAACTAGTTTATATAATTTAAAACTAATCTCTAAAACCGAAATTAACTATTTAATAAAAATAAAGTTATTAAACGGGATTACTATTTATAATAATAACGAAAATATTACTATAATTAAGTATATTATAGAAGAATACCCTCGTATATAAAAAGATATTAAAGATACTATTAACCTACTTAAATCGGAATAATTATTTATTCCGTTTACTATTAATTAATAATCGTCGGATATAAAGTTTGGATATAAAGTTTACTCTTTAAACCCCGATACTAGAGCCTTAATTAATAAAAAGTTTAATAAAATATATTAATAAAGAAAGATATTTTAGTTTATAAAACTATCCTCTTTTATTTTCCCGGTATTTATAATTTAGAAAACTATATATAAGGGGCCTAAAAAGACTCCGGTATATAAAGGAAGAATAATAATAAATATCCGTAATTTAAATAAAATTATTATTCTAGATAACTACCCCCTCCTACTATAAAATAATATCGTTTCCTTAATATAAGGATATACGTATATTAATATAATTAATTATAGCGGGTAATTCCATTTCTTTATAATTAAAAGAGACGATCGTTATAATTTTATTATCGTCTCCTACCGCGGCTCTAAATACTATAATATTATAATAATAAATTAGAAGGGCTCCGTACCCTATATATAAAAGAAAATAAATAATTTTTTATATCTATATAAAGAATTTATAAGATATTATATCGACGATATCGTTATTTTCTTACGCTCCTACGCTAAATACCTTAAATATTTAACGATAATTTTTACGTTATTTATAATCTTTAAGGTTTTTTTTAAATTAAAAAAATCCTTCTTAATATATCCTTCCGTTACGCTCCTAGGTTAAAAGGTTAATAGTCTAGGTATAACGACTACCGAGGAAAGAATTATAACGATTAAGAATCTTCGTTTTCTAAATATATTATAAACTTTAGAAATATATATAAGTATAGCGAACTAGTTTAAAAATAATATTAGATACTTCGCTTAAATTTCGGAGTTATTATAGAAGCGAAAAATTTAATTATTAAAGACTTCCCCTTCTTAAAGTAGGAATATATGAAAGGTTTATTCTAGGAAAGTTTAATTTATTTTTACCGAGGAAGAGTTAATATTATTTAAATTATTATAGAAAGTATTTACCTCTAAAACGTATCTCTATTATCGGGATATAACGTGTTAACTCTATATTAATATTAATACCTCTAAATCGTACGGGATTAGCGTGATAATATATTATATAAGAAACGATCCCTAAAGTAATTTATTCCCTCGAATAAATATATAATTAATTCTTTTCCTCTCTATATTATTTAATTTTATTAAGGTATAATATTAGCCTATAGAACTCGAAGTAATAAAATTAATATAGATTTTAAAGAAGATTCTTTATCTTCTAATTTAATTATTAATAAAGAAAATAATTATTTTTATTAATTATTCCGCGACTACCGATATTACGAGATAAACGATACTATTATCGTCTTCTTCGAATAGGATAAATCTACGACTAGTATAAACTTCCTAGTATACGTTATAGTATAACCTCGATATTCGATAGTATTTTAAAAAATAGAATATCGTACCTAATACGTTATTACGGCTAATTTAAAAAAGGAATAAAAATATTAATATAGATACTCCTAGGGTACTTAACGAAGTTTTCGCTTTCTATATAATATTAGTATAAATATCTACCGACTATAAATAAAAATTAGAGTATATTTATACCGAGGATAAAAAATAATTTAAGGTACGTACCTTTTTTATAGATAAAAAGAATAGATTTAAAAAGAAGAACCCTGGTATTATAAAAAGTAAAGATATCTTTAATCCGAATATTCCTTTCTTACTCCGAGATTCCTTTATTTAGTATAAAAACTAATATAATAATAGAGAACGTCTTTATATCCCGAAATTTATAAAATAAAAAATCTTTAAACTAGTATATAATAAGCGTAGTTATACTAGTTTTTATAGAACGTATAAATAAATCGTAGCCGGTTACTATATAAAGTATTTTATAAAGAAACTAAAACGATATATCCTATATTATCCGCCCTACTAGTTTAATTAAACGAAGTATTATACCCTATATAATATTATAAAACTAATTCTAATAATCCCGAAAATCTACTACTACGTTATTATCGACTTTATTATAGGGTTTTCTTTACTACGAAACGGATATAATACTTTATTAATAGTTATTTATAAATTCTCGAAGAAGGTTATTATTATTTCGGGGAAGGATATATAGTCCGCTAAAGAATAAACTAAAGTATTATTATTCGTATTAACCGACTAAAGAATCCCTAAAGCTATTATTTCTAATAGGGACTTTAAATTTCTATCGGCTTTATAGAAAACTATCTTTAAAACCTTAAGAATAAAATTTATAATATTAATAATATATTACCCGTAGTTAGACGGATAGTCGGAACGAATAAATTAAACTATAGAAATCGTATTAAGATTTTATTTAGCTTATTTCCTAGACGCTTAATAAAACGATTTCGCCGTTATATTACGGGCTATATTAAATAACTTTTTAAATTTAATTATAATACTTTCCCCTAACGAAATTATCTTCGGAATAAAATTAAATAATAGTATTTCGCTTTTAGGTAATTCGGTAGAGTAAATAAATTTAATTAATATAAAGGAAACTAATCGTAGAAAGGTAACCGATATAATTTCGTTCGCGGTAATTAATATTAAATTTCGTTATAATAATAAATATACGCCCTTAACGATAGAGGTTAGAGAAATAACTTTTTTTAAATTATATAATAATTACTACCTTCCTAGTCTAGGAAATTATAAATTATTTAATTAAAGAGCTAGACCTTTTAAAATTCTTAGATACTACGAAAACTTAATTTATAAACTTAAATTACTACCGACGATATTTATTTATTAAATAATATCCGTAACTACTTTAAAGCTAGTATTTAAGGAAAAGGATTTATATCACCGGCTTAAAGAAATAGAATAAGACCCTATTATTAATAATAATCCCGAAGGTATATAAGATTATTACGAGGTAGAACGCCTTTTAAATAAAAGGGTTAAAAGATTTCTAGGTTAAAAGAAAAGATTAGTAACCGAATATCTAATTAAATAAAAAGGATAAAGACCGTATTAGAATAAATAGTATAAAGAGGAAGACCTTTAAGACGTAAAAGACCTAATAAATAAATATAACTAGAAATATAACTCGATATCGGTATACGAATATTAGGTAGAGCGAAAAGGATAAATAACTTTTAAACGTCTTTTATTTATTAATAATAATACCGTTAAATTAAATATAAAACGTAGTATAAAAACCTGCGCTAGTTACCCGATTAGGATTTAAAAAGACCGGAGTATTTTAATAATATTATCGCCCTAGTAATAAATTAATTAAAGATATAATAAATTCCGCGAATTCCTTAGTAACTTAATTTATAAATAATAATATTTTCGGGACCTACGAAAAAGAATAATATTATTATCTTTTACTTTTCTTTATCGTACCGTATACTTCTTTATTGTATATTATTAAATATCTTTATCGACGCTTTCCATATAACGGAACGACCTTATATACTATAATATAATAATTAATTAATATAAGCCCGACTACGTATACGCGAGTAATATAAACTAGCTTTAATAGCGAGTCTATAATATTACTATATAACGAGCTATACCGAAAGCTAATAAATAATACTACGATATAATTATTAACTAGTTATAACCTTTCCTCTTTATAAGTCTAGGTAGTCGTAAAATATAACTATATTCCTTATAAAACGCGATATAATCGGTAGTTATATATATTCTACTCTAAGAACTACCTATAAATTAAATAAACGAATAAAGAATATACCGTAAAGATTATATCGGAGACGAATCCGAATAAGTTTACGTATATAATTATATTTAAGTTCGCCTAAATATATAATAATAAAAAAGCGAGATCGTTTGGGATAAATTAATCTAACTTAATTAAAATAATACTAAATAACTAATATAATATATTTAATAATTATAAATATTTGGACTAGACTCTAATACCTATCGCGAATATTTTTATATTATAATAAAAATTAACTTTAAGGCTAGCGACTCTAGCGAAAATATTTATTATAATAATTAAATCTAGCTAGAAATAAAAGAAAGTAGGCGGTATATTCTTAAAGAATTTAAAATAAATCGACGAATTAGCGGATCTTTTATTAATATAATTTATCGTACCGAAAACTAGTAGAAAATCTACGACTAAGATAATTTATTAGGACTCCGTTAGAATAAGAAATTAATTATATAATAAAATAAAAACGAAGAGATACTTTAAAGTAAATTTAATTAGACCGAATATAATATATATACCTTCTTCGACGCCGGTAGTAACTAAGGAAGGAAATATAATAAATATATTACTAGGCGAGCCTAAATTTTCGCTTTTATAGAATATTATTTAATTATTAAATATAACTAAATATAAGTTTCTATAGGATTAGATAGGTTCGGGGCCTTAAAAGAAATAAAAAACTAATAACGATTCTTTCTCCTTTATAAACCTTTTCCTACTTTTAACTCCGGAGGGAAATAAATCTTATAAAACTTTACGGAGCGAATCCGATACTAAAGTAAAAATAATATATTAAAATATAAAGGCCGAGATTAAGAAATATATCTAGGAGAGGGGTATAAAAATAGTTATAAAGAAAAATATAAAAATATTAATAAAAAAGTAAACTAGAAATTTATTCCCATTCCCTATAATCGCTACCGACGATTTAATCGTCGTAATTAATAGAAGCGATAATAAATCGGTATTTATAAAAAACGGGTTTATAACTAAAAAGAAGGGTAAATAAAAAACCGGCTTTACTCTACTAGATTAAAAATCGTAGGATAAGGTTAATAAAGGCCGAGTCCTATATAAATCTTTATCGGAGGAGGAGTTAAAGGAAAAGCCTATTTTATAAAACCTTACGTAATTAAAGAAGAGTTATAAATTATTATAAAATAATATAAATAAATTACGGGTCGATAACGAATATTTAACTAACTATATTAATTTATTAACTAATTAGTTTAATGGAGTATAAGGTAAAATCGTTTACCTATACTCGGTAATTAATAACTTTTATATATATTTTCTATAATATTAAGGTCGTCTAATAAAATAGTCTTATATAGAAAAATTATAGCGTTCTCTATACGCGTCCTTAGATATTAATCGAAATTCTAGATTATAAAACTAGTTCTATAGGATAACGGAAGCGATCGATAAATTTAAGGATAATAAACTATTTAATAATAAACTCGTACGATTCGTTAATAGCGCGATAAATATCTTAACTATAAAATTCCCCGCTATATTATATTTACGTAACTATAACGAATTTATTATATAAAGAGAGAATAACGCGGAGCCTTAGACTAAATTATTCGAAAAAGAAAATATAATTTTAAATTAGTACGGAATTTTTATTTAGAGTAAAGCTTTCACCTTTAAGAATATTATAGAATAATTAATTTCTTTTAAATAGAAAATTTAAATAAAATAGATATTACGGGTAGACTCTATATATTAGTTTCTTTTAGTAATTTTCCTTCGGTTATTAAATAACTAGATATTACGGGTAGACTCTAAAGCGGTTAACTTCCCTTTTACGTAGATAACCTCGGGGACGGACGGCTATAAATCGGCGGGGGTAATTATTACGTATATATTCTACTAATACTAGTACCTTAGCACGTATTATTAAATAATAATCTATTCTTAAAGAGAGAATTAATTAATACTTTATAGACGAATAATTATCGCGTATTATTTTTCTTTAAAACGAAACTTACTACGAAGTCTAAGGCCTAAAGTACTTTAATATTCTTAAAAATCTTTATCTTTTTTATTTTCTAGTCGATAAAAGGGTTAATTATTTATAGTTATAATAAATTTAAAATAATCCGATCTTTTATATCGATAACTCTAAAAAGGTACTTTATAAATATATTATTATTAACTCTAATATATAAATAATAAAGATAGTTATTCCTTTATAGGCTAACTTCTATACTATTAATATTTAATATTTAGAGGGATATATAGTTAATAAGGGATATATTAAGAGATTTAATAAAGAAATTCGATATAAAGTTTATTATACTACCGTAGTTTATTATACTTTCCGAGAGGATAATTATATTAATACGGGGGTATTATAACTAGATACTTTTATAAAAATATTAAATTTAATTAATACTAGTCTTAGAAAGATATAATATTATATATACGACGGCGCCGCTTTTTAGTATAGACTTTAAGGCTAGTAATCGCGATATAGTTTTTATTATAATTAATTAGAGTTTTTTAATTTAGAGAGTATAGGGTATTTAGGGTCTCTCTTCTAATAATTAAAATTACTATAATTTAAATAGATTCTTTTTACTCGTTAAATATAATATTATTCGCGTTCCTTTTCGTCCGTAGTATAAGTATTAAGATTACGTATATTATTATTTATTTTATTCTAGAAAGATTTCCGGTTTTATATTAATAAATAAAGATTCGGGTTTATATTTAAATTAATACTTTAATCGAATTTTACTCGCTTATAATTTAGCGCGGCGTTATATTCGTCTCACGAGTATTTATTAATTTTAAAATAGTTTTCCGTTTATTATACTAAAGTTTTAAAATTTATAAACGTAGTTAATTAGGCTCCGGGGTAGAGTAGGTAGATAATATTATATATCTCGTAATTTAACTTCCGGCGGAAGTTTATATAAATAGTAAATTTATTCTATTTAAAGTCCGTTATTATAGATTCGAATTAATTAATAAAGTTCTAGACTCACTCGTTAACTTTTATAATTAAGTATTTTATAACTAATTTAATTTCTAGTTTTATATCTAGTAATTTATAATTATTTATTAATTAAATTTATAGTTTTAATTAATTCTCGAAACTCTTAATATCTCTAGCTAGGTATAGTCTCTAGGTATAGTTTTTTAATTTATAATAAAAGTATATTATAACGGTTTTCGCTTAAATAAAGAGATTATAAATATATCGTAATTCGAAAAAATCGTTAATTTTTATATATTATAATCGGATATTTATTACGCTACGGTTTATTTTATATTAATATAAATCGAAGATAAAGAGTTCTTTAATCTTAACTCTTTTTTAATATTTTATATAAATATTATAAATGATAAAAGAGTCGTTCCGGTAATATAATATTAATATTAATTATCCGAACGAGGGTACTAGGATAGGTTATCGTAGATTTTTAATAGTTATATTACTAGTTATAATAGTTTCTAGTTAATTAATTCTTTTTTAAAGGGCTACGAATTATATCGAGGTAATTAAATATCTAAATATTAATAATAATTACGTATTATTATTTAGTAGTACGGTACTACGGTATTTTATTAAAGAGGACGATATTTCGGCTAAATCGCCTAAGACCGATAATTATCTTATTTGAAATAAAATAATATATTACGGGAATAAATACGTTAGGGTTAAAAATTTAAATAATAATATATTATTTTATAAAGAGGTAATTATAGACTAGTTAAAATTATTAAATAATAAGCGGCGTTAAGCCCCGGCGCGCTAAACTTTCTAATATTTTTATAATACCTCCTTTTTATTCTTTTCTTTATCCGTAAATACCGACTTTTAAATTCAAATAAAAAAGAGTAATAAAACGAAGAATAAAAAAATACGTAAAATTAGGAATAATATTATTATTAAATAAAAGAGGAAAGCTTTAGAATATAAGGTTATAAAAAATAATATAAACGATATAATTATAAATTAATAAAACGGTAACTCTATTAAAAGCCGGGCTATTAAAATAAATATTATTATTATTATTAATCTTTCGAACCGGATAATATTATTAAGAAGTATTTTAAATTTATATAATAAAATATTAATTATTAGAATATCGCTTTAGTATCACGGGGTAGACTTTAATATAAATATTATTAAACTAAACCTCGGTATTTCTATAATAGGACTAGCGCCTTAACTAGATTTTAGTATATTAGGGTTAAATCCTCTATAAATAATTAATATCTTTTATTAAACTAATAAAATTATATATTCTATATATATACTTTAATAAATAATAGTAACGGTTTATACCGATTACTTTATTTATTAAGATACTTTTATCTACTTTATTTAATTAGTAATTTAATAGTTCTACCTACTTTAATATAAGAAAATATTTATTTATTTTAGACTAGTACTTATATAGTTCCTCTTTATTCAATAGACTTTAGAAATAACTCTTTTAATAGACTTATCATTACTATTACTATATTAAATAATACTAGTTATAATACTCGCTCCTAGAAGTAGCTCGGTAGTAAAAGTGTCACGGGGTAGACTTTAGTAGGAGTATTACTATAGATATTTATTAAGACGGCGGGCTAAGCCCTACCGCTAGCCTTATCGGGACTAGGGTAACTCTAGGATTCTAGTATATTAAGACCAAATCCTCGATAGAATAATTAATATCTTTTATACTATATACTATTATATTAACCCCTTATTAAATAGTAATAATAACTATACTAACGTAGAACTATACCTCTTCTATATTAGTGAGAACGATTATACTAGTTATAAGTAGTAAAATAACTCTTAAAACGGCTAATATACTCCCTATTAACTACTATATTTAAAATAATTTACTCCGTATCGATAGCGAGTTTTATTTACGTTATATTTATTTAGCGCTTCCGTACCGTACCCTACTACCTTAAATAAATACTTTTAAGCTCTTTATTAAGTTATTAAAATAATTTATTTAATACCCTTTTTATTTAGGGTATTTATAGTAAATATTAAACTAAGTATTTAGAACGTCCCTTTATTTATTTCTCTTTTATTAATATAGTTATTTATCTTAATAAGTTATTTATTAAATAAACGTTTAGCCTAGTAAATATATTACTAGTTATATCTTTTACACTTCCGCTATAGAAAAAAGAATACTAGAATATTAGTCTTTTAATATTACTCTTATTATTCGCCTAGTATTACTACTTTTAATATTTATTATTAATTATTACTTTAGTTATTACTTTAGAAGAAACTTAGTTAAGCCCTACTATAATTAATTTTACTTTTTATTTATAAGAATTTTTATTATTAAGTAAATATATCCTAAAATAAATAAAAGTTATTTTTAATATTAGACGAGTAGTTACCTAAATAATTATACGGTCTCTTTATCCTCCTATTAAAGTACCCCTTTAATATTTATTAAGGAGGGGCCGGAAAGCGAAGTAGTTTAACGAGGACCTTTTAGAGTATATTAAATTTAAATAGCCTATTATATAACTACCCTAGGTTATAGATAAAACGTTCGTAATACCGTTTATTAGTACCTTCCGAAGGGATATTAAAGAGTTACGTTAACGCCTATAAGAGGAGTAATCTTTAGAGGACGAATTTAAAGACGAAGAAATTATAACTCCTCCCGAGCCCGAGTAACTTACTATAAATTCCGAATAAGTAATATAATTTATAGAATCGCTAGAAATTTAGGCTCTTATTATTAAGTTAATAATTAGAATAAAGAAAGACCCGGTAGGACCTTAAGACTTATTAAAAGTAAATAATTTAACTAGTTAAAATAGTACTAATATTAAGGTAAGCGCCTAGAATAAATTAAAATTCGAAGAGATTAAATTCTTCGACCTTAAGGGCGATAAAAAGAATAATTTATTTACTTTAAAAAGATATATTATATATAAGAACGTTTTCGACTTTAAGGATCGCGTTAATAATATAATTAAATAGTACGGCGAAGAAGAGGTATAAAAGTTTTTACTTTTATATTTTAGGGGAGTAACCCTTAAGTAGTTCTCGAATAAATTAAATATTAATATTAAGATATTAATACGTACCTTCGCTAGCCCTAAATAAATAAGTCGTTTTATTAAGCGATTTAAAATAAAGACGCTAGAAGCTATACGTAAACTTCGTTTTAATAAATATAAATTCGTTTAAATATATATTAATAAAACGCCTAGATAGTATATAAATAAGATATTTAACCTAATTAAGACCGCCGATATTTTTAGTATATATTAATAAATATTTATAATCTACGACTATATTAACTCTAATTTTAAGTCTTTTATTAATCTACCTAAACCTAGCGTCTTATTAAATAAATTCCTTAATTTATTTAACGCTAAGGAAGAAGCCTAGCTAGGAATAATACGAAGTAATAAAACGACTAGGCCTCTACCGCCTCTTAAGCTAGAGGGCTTATAATAAAGTTAATAAAATTATTAATAACTTAACCGGTTCCGCCTATAGTAGAACTAGTTACTTTAAGTTACTTTTTATTAATTTATTAATCCGGCCTATTAGAATATACTAAGTATCCTTTAAACGTAGTAGTAACCTCGTTAAATTTAACCGCTATTTATTTAGTTATAGATTACTAGTAATAATACTAGAAACGTATCTTTCTCTCCTAGAAATAGAAATCGTCCTAACTATTAACCGCGCCAAGAAAACCGCGGGCCTATAACCGGTAGTTATAATTTTAATTATTTCGGGTAATAGTAAATACCCTTTAAGTGTATAACTACTTATTATAAAACCGAGGTATAAAAGGATTACTCTTAAGAAGACGGTATTATAGAGTTATAAATAGAAGAATAATCCACGCCTAATATTAATTACGTTAATAAATAGAGCTAGGATTAGTAGTAAGAGGATTATTATAATAAATAAAACGAAATAACTAGTTATTAGATAATTATTATCGATTCGCCTAAATAAGTCGAGTGCCGTATTTATAAAGAGTTATTCTCTTTTAAAAACGTACTATATACGTACTTTAAAAGTTAAAATTTAGGTAGGAACCCTACTAAAGCCTCCTACCCTAGATATTTAATTATAAATATTATTTAAAAAAATAAATAACCTTTAGTAATAGACGAGAATACGGAAACCTATTATTAAATTAAAATAAATAACGAATTACTAAAATAGAAGCCTATTATTAAATTAAACTACGACTCTTCTAAAAATACGGGAATAGAATAAACGTTTAGGAAATATTAGTACACCGATATTCGGGTCGGTTTAGACCCTAGAATTAAAGTAGAAAAGAGTTATAAGGATATTAGTTATAAAGTAACTATCGCCGACCGTAAATTTATAGTACGCTTTCTTTTAAAAGTTAGAATCCGTATTATAATAACCCTACTCTAAATTACCGGTATTAATATTAACCGTTATATTATTTCTAAATATATCGTTACCTCTTTATACTTCCCCGGGAAAGATAAGAGCGGTAATAAAATAATAACCGAAACCGCCCTTAAGGAAGTCTATATTATAGATAATTTTAAAGTAGGTATATTTATTAATATAAATATTATAACCCCTAAAGGGATTAATATACTAGTATCTCGGTAAGTCGCCCGTATTAGTAGCTACGATATAAAGTACCTTATCGACGTTTATTTAAGAGGTATAAGTATAAACCGGCCGGTATATATTACGAAAATAAGAGTTATCCCCCTATAAGCTACGGTAATTATCGAAGTCTATAAATTTAATCTATTAGTACGAGACTACTTCTTTAAACTAGTAGATATTAATTTATACCTCTTTACCGGAATCGTTAACGATAGAATAAGATTAATACTTATAAAGAATAAGACGGATAAATACGTTAAAATCCTTAAGAATATAAAGTTAGGTTAAGTAGTCGAGGTTTAATTTAATAGCTACTATAGTATTATTATAAATAATAACGACGTTCGCGAGCTCGTTATATAAAGGCCTCCTTAGGAGTATAAAGAAACTTTTATTAAAAACACTTTTAATAATATAATTACTACTAACTCTAATTTATTATTTCTTAAATAACTTTTAAGGGGTAAAGATATAAAGAACCTAACTAGTTCCCGGCTTTCTATTCTATTAATAGAGGTAATTACTTCGGTAAAGGATAGTATCCTCTTAAACAATATTATTATTTATAATAAATAACCGGAGCTAGTAAAGGTTATTAATTAATTCCTTATACTTTAGGTAGAAAGAGGCTTTATTAATATTCTAGAAAACGAATAAATACGTATATTACTACGCGCCGACTAGGAAGATAAAGTATTTAAAATAATATATATTTATCCTATAAATAACGAGAGCCGGAAGATTATTAACGAAACCTTTAATAAACTATATATTTAGGGACGATTTAAATAGACGATATAAACTACTTTATTTAACTTCCTAGTCTTCGTTATTTAAACTATAAAATTAGACGGTATTAAGAAGGGCCGTACTATTATTAATATTCGAGGTTTAAATACTATAATTATAGTAAACGTCTATTATTTACTTTTATAGAATAATATAATTAACGCCGTTAAGGGTTATCGTTAGATTACCGTTATCGACGCGGCTAGTTTCTTTTATTAATAGCGTATATACCTTAAAGATAAATATAAGTTTACCGTCGTATTATACCGCGGCTAGGAGACTTTTAATATTACGGTAATAGGATTTAAGAACTCGCTTATATACGTATAACGGTAAATAAACCGGATTCTACGTATTTATAAGGTATTCGCCCGAGTATATATCGATAACGTTATAGTATTCTCTTAGACCCTCGAGGATTATATTTAGTATTTATATATAGTATTTTCTTTATTCGCTAAATTTAATATTTTAGTTAACCCTAAGAAGGCGTTTATCGGCTATCCGTTAATTATATTATTTAACTAGAAAATTAACTCGTTCGAGTTATTAACTTCTAAAGAAAAGTTTATAGTTATTAAATAACTAGTTTTCTCTTAAACGCTAGTAGTATTTAAAACGTACCTAGGAATAACTAATTAGTTAAAAGATTATATTAAAGATTATACTACTCTAGCTAGGTCTTTATAAAATAAAAAAACCGCGTTATTAAATAAAATACCCCCTATAGGCGCTTAGCGATAGGAATATACTAAGAAGACTAGTTTTAAATTACTTTCTTTATAGGAGATTCGTTTATTTAAAGCTATTTAGAATACCCTTTTTAAATCTTTCTTTTTATATTATTTCGACGATAAAAAGGAACTATTTATCGACTTTAACACTAGTAAAGAATTCGGTTACGAGGTTATAGTTTATTATATTATAGGAGAGCTAAAAGACTTTTATCCCGATTAGAAATAAATTTAATTTATCCTTTTCTTTAGCCGACTCTTTAAGGATATAGAAATATATTATTAACCTATTAAAATAGAATTAGTAGGAATAGTATAGGTATTTATTAAAATTAAATATATAGTCGAATTAACCCCTAAGACGGTCATTTATATTAATTATAGAGTTACGCTTAATATAATTAAATAAATAAATATAATTACTTTATCTACGGTAAAGACTAATTTATATATCGTACGGGCCTTAGATTATATTCAGCGTTTTTAAAATATAAGAATCCGTTATAAATTTAGTGTTAAATATATAGTACTAGACACTCTATCTCGATTATAGTAGAAGAACGTAGTTAGGGACTTTTTAGAAGGCGAGTTAGATATACTCTAAATATATATATATAAGGTCTATATACTAATAGAAATAAACGCGTAGTTTAAATAAAAATTACTTTAAGGGTACTAGAATAACGATTATTAAACTAAAATAAATTATATATTTAACTATAATATAGAAACCGGCGAGGACGCCGTAGATCTTTCTTTTTCGAAGGGGGATAACGGTTTAATATAATATACCGATAATTTAGTTATTAATTATGTATATACGCCGAAGCGCCTATATATACCTTCTTTATATATTAAAGTTATATTTAACGTCGTATATTCTAGTTTATATATAGGAAGATATAAGTACTATAAGATAATAACTAGGTATTAGTATATATATAAACTAAATAAAAAACTAGAGGAGTATTTACGATATTATTTATAATATTAATTATTTAATACTCCTAGGTATAAGCTTTATAGAGTATTATAACTTATTTTTATACCGCCCTCTTCTTTTTATACGATTTTTATCGATTTTATCCTAGCCTTACCTCTTTCGTAGGAAGGATTCGATAATATTATAATTATTATATATAAATTTTCCCGAAAGGTAACCGCGATTCTAGGAAAATTAATATAGAAAGTAGAGTAATAGGTATATATATTTTTATATCGCCTATATTTAATGAACTAGGGTATTTCGAAGATTATTCTTTCCGACCGCGACCGGAAGTTTATAAATACTTTATAGAAGGCTCTATTTAATAAATTTAAAGTAAATTTAATATTTTCTACTACCTATTATCTATAAACGGATAAATTAAGCGAGTATATAAATTAAATTATTAAAATTATATTACGATTTTAAATTATTATTTTATAAAACCTTAAAGCCTAAAAAGAGGTACTACTTTTTATAATTATATAATATAATAATACGTTCTCCTAGTTTATTAACTATACCCTAAATAAAGTAGTTTTTAATTTTACCGTTAATAACGCGTTAGACCTAGGAAGTTAGGAGAATAACGTTTTATTAAAGGAGTTAGTATATATTTAAACTTCGGATATAATTACCTATATTTAAATATACGATAAAGAGTATTATAATCGTATTTATTACTTTTATTACTTCCGTTAAGGGGACTAGGCCTTACTACGCTTATATAAAGATTATAATATTCTAGTAAATAAATTTATTAATCGTAAGTACGATTAATAAATAACTAAATTATTTAAGATTTTTAACTATATCGGTAGGCTCGTATACCGCCTTAATATCCCGGAAAATTAGAAGATTTATAACGTGTTTTTAATAATATAGCTAGAGTAGTACCTACTACCGGATAAGAACTCTTTTAAGCGTCTACGGCCTATTAACCCTAGAGTAGTAGAAACCGAGCGAGATAATTTAAAACTAGAATAAGAACTAGAGCGTATCCTCGATAAACGCGTTATTAAAAAGAGGAAGGGTTACGTTACCGAATACCTCCTATCTTAGAAAGGTTAGGGATTTATATAGGACCGTTAAATAAACGCTAAGAATATTTTCGCGGGCGAATTTATTAAGGAATATAAATAATAAGTTAAATACTAAGCTAAATTCTTCTTCTAGGGTCGATAATTCTAGAAGTATAATTATATTTCCCTTTTACGTTATCGCCCTTTATTTACTTTTACTAGGAAATAACTATTATATTAAATCTATTTATCGAGCTCTATTTAGAGTACGGGCACTACGATAATATTAAAGAGGTATTATACCGAGAATTAATAAAACTACTTTTTAATAGTTTTAAATTATTCGTTTAATTATACGTAGAGTTATATAGCCCGAATATCCTAATATAGTATTACTTATATATTTCTTTATATAGATTTAGGTATATACCCCTCGTTATCGTTACTTCTTAATTAAATAGTATATTTATATAGGAAAGAGCTTCGGATAATATAAGAATTATTTAATTATTTAACCGAATCGGGACTAGCTCCGCGCTAAAATAGTTTTAATTTTAAAAGTATCGTTAAGCGACTTTTACCTAGATCTGGCCTAGATTTAACCTATATTTATATTAAGACTTTATTTTATTAATATATATTTAAGGCCCTAGTCCTTTAATACTAATACTTTTATAACGCTATATATATACGCCTTTATTTTATTAATATTATGGCTCCTACCGCTAGTTACCTACGTTATCTCTATATCGCCCTGTCGCTTTACCTCGTTATCGCGATTTTAATATTAAGTTTTACGGCTCTACGTTAAACTTTAAGATTCTACAGGCCTACCCGTAATCGGTCGATAATTTAGAATATATATTATTTACTTATTTACTTCTATATATAGACGCTATTTATATTATTATTTATATAAACGTATTAACGAGGGCGTTAACTTCTTTCTTTTAAATTAGGCGATTTATCACGGGGTAGACTTTAGTAGGAGTATTACTATAAATATTTATTAAAACGGCGGGCTAAGCCCTACCGCTAGCTCTATCGGGACTAGGGTAACTCTAGGATTCTAGTATATTAAGGCCAAATCCTCGATAAAATAATTAATATCTTTTATACTATATACTATTATATTAACTCTTTATTAAAAAGTTTAAATATCGAGTAATAAGAGTTAATACTATCTTAGGAAAATATACCTCCTCCGTTTCGTATATTTAATCTAGGCCTTATACTAGGCTTTACCGCCGAATAAGTTATATTATTATAAATAATAATAACTACTACTATTAATTAAATTATAAAGTAAATATTAACCGATTTTATTAATTAATAGTAATATTAACTAAAAGAATATACCCTAGACGATAACGTCGAGTTTTTTAATCTTTTATAATTTATTATTAAAACTAATAAATTAAAGATTAAAGATATTAATTTCTTTAATTTTTAATATAAATTTAGAAACGACGCCCTAGTACTAAATACCGGTAAATACGTTTACTACTAAAATATCTACGTTTTTATAAATAAATTTAAGGATATAATAGATATAAAGTCTAATATTTATATTATTATTAAGAACTTTCTTCCCGCGTACCTTCGTAGTTTAATTTTAATATAGTATTTAGTCGAGTTAATAAAGTTTGAAAAAAAGCTCCTATATAATACCGCCTCCGATTTATAATAGTAGTATACTACTTTTATTAACCGATTTAAAATTAGAATTTTAGTAATTATAACTAAGATAATTACCCTTATATATATACCCTAGGATATTCGAAAGAGTATATATCCTTGTGTATTTATTTAGAATATACTCTACCTCGTTAAATTTATAAATATTATCTTAATATACTCCTAGCTTTTAACCGTTTAGAATATATTCTATATAAATATATATTAGGATATTTTTAAACTAAAAGTAATAATAACTTTAAGTTAATTCCTAGAAGATATCGATAGTAAACTATTAATTTAAGAGGATTTCGTAATACGTAACTCTATACTATTTTAAAAACTATCTCACTTTTAGTTTCGATAGTAGTAGTAGTTTTAATAATAAATCTATTAATAAAATAATCCAAAGTTATTTAATAATAAATTATTTAATAACTATAAATATTATAAACTAAATAACTAGAATAACTAGTTAACTATTTATACTACTTAATTAAAGAGATATAAAAATAACGACGAATAGAAAAAAACTATTAATATTAACTACTCTCTATATTTCGCTAATAGTTAATATAACTAGTATAACGACGTTAATAATCTAGAGTATAATATTTATTAAGTTATAATTAAAGACTAAGTTTAAAAGTTAGTCGAATCTAGATTAATACCACGCTAAAATAATTTTAACTTCGAAAATACCGGTAAATAACTACTTTTAAAAATCGCTAGTTATTTTAAAACTGCGCCAAGGCCATAAATTTACGCCAAGACCTCACTTTTATATACGAAGAAACCGACTATTTAAGGCCCTAGTTCTTTAGTATTAATATTTTTATAATATTAAATATATATACCTCTATTTTATTAATATTATAGTTACTACCGCTAGTTATTTATATTATCTCTATACCTCCCTATCGCTTTACCTCGCCGTCGCGATTTTAATAATTTAGTTTTACGGCTCTATATTAAGTTTTAAAACTTTATAATACTCCCGTAGTTACCCCGTACCGACTATTTAAGAGTTAGGGATATATTAATATATTTATTTACTCTATTAATTTTCTATATATAGACACTATTTACGTTATTATTTATAATACTCTATATCCGCGTATTAACGAGGGCGTTAACGTCTTTCTTTAAAAGAGGCGATCTATTATAGGGTAGACTCTAGTATAAATATTATTAAATTAAACCTCGGTACTTCTATAATAAAACTAGCGTCTTAACTAGATTCTAGTATATTAGGGCCAAATTCTTTATAAATAATTAATATCTTTTACTAAACTAATAAAATTATATATTTTATATATATATCTTGATACTTAGCTAAATATAAACTAGAGGTATTTATAAAAATATTATTAAATAATTTATTAACTAGTCTTTTTAAATATTATAATATAATATATAAAGTAAAAAAAAAGGAGGTAGAGAGTAAAACGAAAAAAAAGGAATTTAAAATATAAAATATAATTATTTTATTATTATTAATTATAGGTTTATAACGATAAAAATATATAAAGTTTTATCGTCGTTAATAATTTAACTTTATTAATCTTTCCCGTAGTAATAATACTAGCCGTTTATAGAGTAATAATAATATTCACTATATTAACCGATATATTATTTAAATAAATAAGTATTTTCTATATTTTAATTTTAATTTATTTAATAATATTTTCCTTAATTAAGATTATCGTAACTATTTTAATTTCTCTTTATTAATATAACTCTAAGAAATTTAAAAAAGATACTATTTTATTTATTAATAATAGATCGACCGATTTTAAATAAGATTTAAATAAATAGCCCGGTATAAATCTATAACAATTCGAGTAAATTTAAAAAGATATATTTCGATTAATAACTCTTAAGGAATCTTAATAAATAAAATACTTTTAGGGTAATATATAAAAAGATAAACTATAAATTATATTATCTAAAAGATATCTATAACTTTAAGAAATAGGATTAATTAAAATTAGAAATATTATTAAAGTTAGGACGTAGATTTAGTAAAGAGATTAAAGAATTCCTTATTTAAAAGCGCGTTATAGTTACTCGGGGCGGTCGTTCTAGGTTAAATAATTTTATTAAAACTATTAAAAAACTAACTAACTAGATTAAGAGCGAAATAAAAATATAAATATATAAATTAAATATAAATTAAATAGTTTATAGAGTTAGAATAGAGTTTTACTACTATTTATAAAATTTTATAAATAATTTAACTTTATATTTAAAACTCTATAGGTATACCCGAGCCTCGTAAATTAAATTTATAACTTTCTCTTTACTTATTAATAATATATTTAAAAAAAAATTAAATAGTACGATCTTTCGAGCTCCTTTAGAGTTATTTAATAATATAAAAATTCCTAGGAATAATACTATTTTAATATAATTATATTAAGATATATATATATATTGGGATTAATATAAAGTATAGGAAATTTAAACCCCGATATTTTAAATTATATATTTAATATATCTAAATTATAATATCGCTTTTATAACTCTTTATTATACTTTTTTATATATATCCTAGTATACGAAAAATAGTTTTTAATATTTTTCCTACTATTATAAATAGTTACCGTATACTCTAGGAATACCGTAAAGTTTATATATTTAATCGAAATACCGCTTTAGTTAGGCCTTTAATACCGAGAAAAATTCTTTAATTAGATTATAATCTAGCGAATACGGAGGGAGGTATAAAAGTATAATATTATAATTATTATATAACTACTTGATACCGGCTAAATAATAAGTAGAATAATTATTTATAATAATTATAGATATAGGGTCTAGAAATAGAGTATACTAAAGTAAAATTTTATTCGCTAGGAATTATTCGAAATACGCTTTAGTTATACTTCTTTAATAGATATAATAAACGAGAATTTCTAAAGAAATATAAGTTAGAAGTATATTATATTATTTCGAGCGCTTAAATAATCGATATATTAATAATTTAATATTATAGATAATTTACCCTCTTTTCTAGTAAATAATATACTCGTTTATAATACTCTCGTCTAGAAATATAAATATATTATAAATAAAATAAGAGACTACTAGTATATAGTCGTTTTTATAAAACTATAAATACTTTATAATTAAACGACGGAGGTTCTTTCTACTAATTTTTATAATTTTAAAAATACTCGATATTATAGTTAAATTAACGAATATATCTAATTCGTCGAATAAGAAATATTATATTTCGTTTAAATACGATTAAGGTTTCGATTTTAAGAAACTCTTTAATAAGTTCCGCGCCGTTATAATAATTTTAAATAAAGTATCTTTTTTATTTATTTAGAGAGTAGTATAATAATTAAAAACCGCGATATTTAACTAGATCCTACGTATAACCCTAGTATTAATATACTTTATTTTAACGATAATATTAGGGCTTAAACTATAAATTAAATATTATTAAATATAATCTTTCTAGTTATCGGATAAAGGAGGGTATTATATTACTAGAAATATATTAATAGACTAGAAAAATAACTAGAAAACTATATATTTATAATATAATAACTATATAACTTTAATTTCTAGTTATTTAAAAAAATAACGAGGGTTATAAGGGTAGTAAAAGAGTAGATAATTCGCGTATATAATTTACTATAGGGCGGGTATCGGAACTCGGGAAAAATTTTATTTTGGCCTATCATTACTGAAATAGGGGTAATGCCTCCGAATAAGTCCTGTGTTGACACCAACAACATCTGCCATAATTTGTATATCAAGACAGAGCTAATAACTCAGCAGGTCATCCGTAGAACAGGGCATACACTGGTCAAGCTACCTCGACGAATATCTCCTTCTTGTTACTCCCCTCATCCAGCGTTAGAAGTGATCAATTTGGATTCTGTACATCAATCTTTGATATATGGTATTAGCCTTCAACAAGTCGCCCTTATTCGCAGGCTTCAAGCTATACTGCTGTTCGCAGAAGACATCTGTCTCATTCAGTTTCCGACGCAGGATGGCTTCCATAGTGAATCCGCCACGCGATCCCAATACGCTATCAAATTACAATAATTTCGTTACGACACACACAGTTGCAAACTTCAGTATTGATTTCGAGAAGAGGAGCATCAGTGGCAATGTCATATTAAGCCTCAAATCCATCACTGATGCTGCAGCTAAGGAGATCCTGCTCGATACCGATTACCTAAAGGTGGAAAATGTCGAACTGAATGGTAAAGCCCCCAAATGGGAGCTACTACCAAGATTGGAACCCTACGGGTCGGTATTAAGAATATCTCTTGATAAAGGCGTGAAAAATGGCGATAGTGTGGACCTTGACATACAGACCGAAACCACAGAGAAGTGCACAGCCCTAGGTTGGATGACGCCTGCTCAAGCAAGGAGCGACCATCCGTACATGTATACTCAATGCCAAGCCATCCACGCTCGTTCCATCTTTCCTTGTCAAGACACGCCTGACGTCAAGTCTACTTTCGAGTTCAACATCAAGTCTCCTTTACCAACCCTTGCTAGTGGACTTGCCACTGGTATCAAAGACCTTGATCAAGATAGCGCCGCGGTCGGCACGAAGCTGTATTCATTCAAGCAGGAGATACCAATCCCGAGCTACCTTTTTGCCCTTGCCAGTGGAGATATTGCTAAAGCAGGTATCGGTCCGAGAAGCGTTGTTGCCACCGGCCCTAAAGAAATTCAGGCAGCCAAATGGGAACTAGAAGGGTCAACCGAGAAATTCATACAGACAATCGAAGGTATCGTTTTCGTGTACCAGTGGGAGACATATAACGTGCTAGTCCTCCCGCCGAGTTTTCCATATGGAGGGATGGAGAACCCCGTCTTCACATTCGCTACCCCGACTCTTATATCTCGTGACCGCGAGAATGTCGATGTGATCGCTCACGAGCTCTCTCATTCATACAGCGGCAACCTGGTTTCAAATGCGTCATGGGAACATTTCTGGCTCAATGAGGGTTGGACCACGTATCTGGAGCGGCGAATACAGGCTTCGGTGCACGGCGAATCACATCGAGACTTCTCTGCGATAATTGGGTGGAAAGCCCTGCAGGACTCCGTTGCAGAATTTGGGGATACCCACGAATTCACCAAGCTGATTGTAGATCTGAAAGGGAAGGATCCTGATGACGCCTTCTCCAGTATTCCGTACGAGAAAGGCTACACATTTCTGTCTTACCTCGAAAAGCAGATTGGGAAGGAGAAATGGAACAAATTCATACCTCACTATTTTACCACATTCGCGCGTCGCTCACTGGACTCTTACGACTTCAAGGCGAATCTGCTGTCATTCTGTGAGTCTGATGCCACCGCCACAGCTGCTCTGAACAACGTAGACTGGGATGCCTGGTTCTACACACCAGGCTTACCTCCAAAGCCCGACTTTGACACCTCTCTCGTCGACATCTGCTACGATCTTGCTGCCAGATGGGAAGAGACCAAATCAGACAAGTTCGAGCCCCACGCCCAGGACATCAAAGGATGGACTGCGAATCAGATAGTGGTTTTTCTAAACCGCGTTCAGGGTTTCGCAACTTCACTAGACAAGCAAGCAACGCAGGCTATGGGCACAACCTATGGTTTTGCAAAGAGCAGTAACGTTGAAGTTGTGGCTCGCTACTTCCAGATTGCATTGAAGGCGAGAGACCAGTCAATTTATAATCCTACTGCTGAACTACTGGGCAACGTTGGGAGGATGAAGTTCGTGCGCCCCCTCTTCAAGCAGCTCAACGAGGCCAATCGCGCGCTGGCGATGGAAACGTTTGAGAAGAACAAGGATTTCTATCATCCTATTTGTAGAGCGATGGTGGAGAAAGACCTCTTTGGGAAAGGGAGTAAGGAATCAGGATAGGAATTCAAGATATGCATTACCAAAGATGGAATCATTCCTGAAAGTGAGAGAACGGAGCAAATTTCATGCATAGGGAGCGAGCCTTTCGCCATTCCACCACCGGAGCGCCACATGGTTACTACGTCTGAAAGACTCGCTCAGATAAAGAGTCTTGAACTGTGTTCTCAAGCAGCAAAAGTGGGTTCCTAATCATCACACGTGCGTTGTGATTGTGACTTCCAAGGTGTTTACGCTGCCAAATGCCCCAAAATTCAGCCTTCCTACGTGACCATTCGTCTGTTTCTCTCCCTCACCTCGACATAGACGTAAGTCGAGATCGGAATGCTGAGGATCCACTGCAATGCACCTCTACCGCCCGCTTAAAGCTCCTGATACAGCCACCGAGCGCACAATGGACAGATACGATCAGTGCTGACAGTGCCGACAGTGCCAAGACATGAGGTTGGCCATGTAGTTTCATAGTTGGAAAGAACGGTCCCAAATAGGTAAGGTGCTTCAACGTCACTTCGTGCTGACCGCGTCTACACAGTCTGTGGCGGCAAGGCGAGTGGCGAATATAAAATTCTTATCGATAGCGCGCTACGAGTGGTGGCATACGATTCGATACCGGGGCACCGGGGATGTGAGGGAATATGTGGGCTGTGAGAAACGCCATGCGTCTATTTGTGGTACCTCATGAAGTTGGACGATGCTGTTCATGACGCCTTGTGATTGTTTCTATCAGTCTAAGCGGTCTGCCGAACGAGACATAAAGACGGAGTTTTGCTGTTTTGAGAATTCTTGTTATGTGCAATGGAAAGGTAAGTAGCTACGATGATCTTGAATTGGTACTAGCTACTTTGGAGAGTGGATGTTGAATATGTAAGCACGAAGCAATTCTGTTCATCTTTCAATCACACATGGCACATTCGTAACATCGTGTAATAGCAACGAGACAGTCGCCATCCAACGGCCACATAGCCAACCACTTTTCGTGGCACTGCCTCAGAATAGGCACCAATCCGCCGCTTAACGTATTATCTCGCATCCTTCATCTGGCTACTACTCCCCGTCATATCCTCAAAGTCCAATGTAAATTCATCTACTTCTCGAAATTTGGCGGCTAACCGTTCCATCTCCGCCTTCGCTTTACCGTCAATAGCCAGGGTTTTGGCCCTGCCACGAGCAGTAGGCGCTCCGTAATCGTCGCTGATAGCATCATCTTCACGGTCATTCTCATTTTCTGATTCCACTGCGGTCTTTCGAGTATATGTCTTTGAGACTCTCTTCGATTTTCCGCCTGTCCCTAGCTTGAAACCCTGGTGCTTTGCTTTCGCTGCGCTCTTCTGGACAGGCATCATTGACTTCTTGCGTCGCATTTTGCTGGTGGCGTGGAAGCTCAATTCATCCTCGTCTTCACCAAGACCAGTGTTGTCAAGCTCGATATCACTGCTGCTAGGGATGTCGTAGTCGCCTTTCGGTCTAGGGCGCACTCGCCGCCGCGGAAGCAAATTTTGAAGATTTGCTGTTGTAAGCGGCTTCGATGCCGCAGGTCGGACTGGCGAAACTTGGGTGGAGGTGGACGAGAGTGGCGAAGGGGCTGGAGAAAGCTGCCTTCGTAGAGACTGCTGCATAGGTTTCGCTTTGCTGGCGGCTTTGCAACTTTTAACGCGAGTAGCTTTTGTGTTCGATTCGTGTGGAGGACTGCTGCTCTGAGGCGGAGCGAGGGTATCATCAAAAATTTGAGGCTGCGGAGTTTGGGTCGGTCGAAGGCGTGGGAGGGTTGGTTCGGGGTATTCCTCTTCTCCAGGTATGTCCTCCGGCTGAGAACTCTGTGACGATATTACAGAGGGCGAAGATGGAGCTTCGAGTGGCTGTGATGTTGGGACTTGGACTTCTGGTGTCGCCAATTTGCGCTTTCGCGAGCCGGATATTTGCTGTGATGAGGACTTTGATTGTACGTTTGTTTGTGACAGTGACTTAATGAGAGGCGTGGATTCGTCGTCGGGAAGAAAGTCGTACAAGTCGCCTTCATCTAGTGAATCCGAAGCATTGTTGTGGGCCTGGACCATCTGAAGTAGACTGGGCTGTCTTGGTCTCTTTCTGAATGTAGCAGCGCCCAACATCGACGACTGGAATTGCGGTGTCCCTGGCACCCTTGATTCCATTCCTTGACTGCTTCGACGCGAAGCAGGATGTCCCAAGCTATTCGCGGACGGCTGTCCTGCCGTTACGGTCTTCGCAGGTATCGATGATGGAATTAGCACGTGAATTGCCTGCGACGTGACCCTCTTTGCCTTTTCCTCTGCTGCCCTCGAATGATCCGCTTCTCTGACTATTCTCGATAGCGCGGCTCTTGTTTGACCAGACGGAGGCCTCAAACGCGTCGACCCAATATCCTCGGGAGGCAACGCCCCAGACATCGTGTAAATTTGCGCCGAAGGAGTCCTTCGGCTTGCGCCTATCCTCTTCTTCACCACAAGCCCATCGCTATCATCGCTGCCATTTGTGACGCGTCCTGAAGATTCCGGAGAGAATATATCCTGCTGCTTCTGCGCTGCTGAAGGTTCGAGTGTTGGTTTGGCGACGCGCTGCTGGACATTGACGGGGACTGAAGGCGCGACTTTGGAGCGCTTTGGGCGAGGCATTGCGTGGGCTGATGAGGTCTGGTTTCAGCACTCCGTCCCAATGCGCTGTTTGGCAAGAAGGTGAGAAAATCCACGAACTGTGACGTTGATGATTCAGGACGCGTCGGTCATGCGAGTTGTCTAACCCGAAGTGAATTTAGCGATTGCAAAATTCATGCGAAAGCTTGGCATAATAGATCCATGCCACACTGACATGATCCAAATATTCAAAACCTATTATCTTAACAAGTATCCTGTCCATTTGGAATCGCGATACAAATTTATCGATATTCTTTCGAAATTTCGTAAGTGGTACGAAATCTTGTATCCCTTATAATTTGATTATTCCTTAATAATTTCTTATATACTTAACAGTGCTATAGTCGTAGTAGTTATCTCTTTACTTTATATCTATCAAATATATGATGAAGAGTTATATTACTACGTTGAACCTTTTGGATCAGATGTGTGTGGCACGGATCGACATTGCCAAGAATTTCGCAACCCTTTTGAATACGCTAAATAACCACAACCCCGAGGCCGCCCAAGCTGCACGCATGTAAGATTTGTGACCATTCACAGCCAATGTATAATTTGCTTCGTCTGAAGTTGGATGGCGAGAATAACTCTTTGAAGTCTCCGGATACTTCTTCTTGATAAAGTCCCACAACTCTCGTAGTCTAGAACAAGGCATCTTCCAAAAGACCAGGATGCTGGTAACCAGCGTACTTCCAGCAGGCTACCTTTCAATGCTGAAAGAGATACCAGGTGGCTGTAGAGGGGACTTCAGGCCCATATGATCAATTTATATTATTTGGCGACAGCATAACCCAGCAGTCATGTAGCCAGGATAGTGGCTTCGCGTTCAGCCCGGCACTGCAAAATGGTACGTTTCTTAGGAATTGAATAGATCTGTCATTCTAATCATGAGTAATGATTGTCACAATCTACTGACCATCTTCTAGCCTTCATACGGAGGCTGGATATCATCAATAGAGGCTTCTCGGGTTACACTACAACGATGGCTCTAGATGTTCTCCCAAGATTCATGCCAAAGCCACACCAAGCGCACGTCCGATTCATGGTGTGAATTATACACGATCTCCAAGTCTGCAATAGACTAATAAAGACCATGCAGGCAATATTCTTCGGCGCCAACGACGCCTGCTTACCCGGAAGTCCAACGGGCCAGCACGTACCACTCGCCCAATACAAGCAAAATCTTCGAGACATCATACAACATCCCAGCGTCACAGCCCAAAACCCTCGACTAATTCTCTTGACTGTTCCACCGGTGTGCGAGTACAAGCTCGAAGAACACAATCTGGGCCAGGGGATGAAGGATGCTACTCGAACAGCAGAGTATACCAAGAAGTATGCAGATGCGTGCCGCGGAGTTGGAGACGAGCTTGGAGTCGCTGTGCTCGATGTCTGGTCCATCATGATGGCGAAGACTGGGTGGAAGAAGGGCGAGCCTGTGGTTGGTTCGAAGAAGGTTGAAAGGAGTATGGTGCTTGATGACTTGTTGGTTGATGGTGAGCGGCAATTATTACGTGAAGGTTGACTGCGTGACTGATACATAGATCGTAGGCTTGCACTTTAAGCCGTCTGCTTACCGCATCCTGTATGACTTCATGATGGAACTGATTTGTCAGAGATGGCCTGATCAGAATCCTGATGACACACATTTCGTCTTTCCGACCTGGGTGAAGCTCCTGGGTAATTAGTCCATGGCGAAACATTTTACACAACGAAAACAGAAATCAAACTCGTGAATCCATCTTCTTTTTGCCGACAAAGGAGACCAGGTGTCGGCAAATGCATTTCAAGTCCAACAATTCCATCGACCTTTACAACATTCATTTCCTTGTTCCCTTCTATAATTCTTCCCAGCCGTTCTCTATTTTTCAGATATTGCCTCCAGCAAACCCACCACCCTCTGTGAGACCCGTATTGTCGCCTCTGCTACCTCCATTTACATTCGTAGTGATTTCAGGGTACAGTGTCACCTCAGGATCATAGACAGGCAACTGGTCAGGGGTAGAGGGAACAGTGACTCCGTTGCTGACAACCGATACTGTGGGATCGGTGACTTCTCCACGTGGACGCTCGGAGCCATCACCCTATACGCAGAATCTTGTGTCAGAAGTTGGACGATCGGGGGCGTGTGCCGAAGTAGTCAATGAATATTCGAGACTCACCACAATAACCCTCCAGTGCAGATTCTTCTGTAGGTAGGGGATCACAACGTCCGGTGTCAAGTGTGCAATGTCTCGATCAAAGCAGCGCTCGAGCAAAGCTATAGTCAGAGGGACTGTACCAGTCACTTGCAGACTGTTCATTTGATCCCTCTCGCATTTCTCACAACCAGTATCTGGAGAATCGCCAAGCACGGTGAACGTACCCACGTGGTTGTCATCCTTCCGTCATTGTCGGGAATTCTCGCTTTCAATATCACCATTGAAGAGGAGGACGTTGAAAGTTTCACCCAACGCGTGCTTTTGGGCTTTGAGGTTGGTGATCCGCTCCAGATAGTGGCCGTTGAATGCTAGTGCTTTCACATCCGGCTCTAAAAGACGTCAGTAAAGTAAGTCAACTCAACATGTCTAATTCTGCTCAGTGCCTGTCAATCATCCAGGTCGTGAGTCATTAACCCACTTTCGATAGAGTGTCGACGGGTTTTTTATCTTTGTCAAAGCAGGCTTCTGCTTTTGTCCATCACTGGCGAGGATGAAAGCTAAAGAGAGGGTGGAATTGGGACCTTTCAGCGCCTCAAGAATAGCAGTCCTATATTCGCGTCCAGAAGTGAACTTCCATTCCTGAGTTTCCGGGTAGCCATAGCCCCATCCTATCGTTCGTCTCGCATCGTTCGAGGTCGAATAGGCTTTCGCGTTCTTGCAACATGGTGCGAGCTCGGTATTGATTGTCTCTACTTCGCCAGGTTTGGTAACACAAGTGCTAAGAGCGCTCTCGTTATTTTGTGAGGTCACGAAAAGATCCGGGTGCTTGCCATCCTCAGGATGCAATCCTTGCCGTATCCCAAAGAGACGATCAACATTCCTGTCAAATACAAGACGTCAATCAAATGTCTACTTTCGACCACTGATCAAACAAGAGATCCCCAGACAGTTTCAAGATACAAGGCGCTGTGTTGCCAAGAAAGTAAAGCAACGGCGGCGGTGGACTCACGTGTGGTGAAGCCAGAACACAGGGCCCAAGCCGGCGTACGCTATATCACCTATGTGGCCCTCTCCTCCCACTTGACCGTGTATAATGTCATGCAGATTTTCCAGGCTCTCATAGACAGCGGGCTTCCCTTGAAGCCATTTCTTGCTACGGAAAGGGCCATACTTCTCGTAAGATGCTACCAGAAGAAATGTTTGTTTGCGAAGGTTGGCAACCCCAATTCGGAGATAGCTCTCGATCTCACCGTTTACAGACTTAAGAGTCCGCCGATCCGGGCAGCGGACGGTAGACGCGTACCTCAGCATCTTAATAAGTCTTAGCAAATGACACTGATTGCGCTCCGCAGGGTCAAGCTGTAGTATAGACGTACCCATTTATCTTTGAAACCCTGGTCTTCAATGCCATCTGCGGAATTGTACTTGCCTGGAAAAGTGAAGGCAAAGATTGGGTTCTTGAAGGGGAGTGTTTTTCCGTTCGACCCTGGCTGGACGATCTTGATCTGTTCCGTTGGTAGGGAGACAGGGAGATAGCCTTGTCCATCCTGGGGTTCAAGTGTCCAATGCCAGTATGGCATGCCGAGATCTTGAGCTGCAGCTCGATAGCGAGCTTCGGCTTCCGATTTCATGTATTCGTCGGCTTTTCCTTATACGAAGCCATACAGTATCTCCTGCAAAATCCGCATATTAGCACTGTTTCTCTTAAGAGAATATTTGGCTTCAACAAGACAACGGGCTGAGACCGTATGCATGACAAGGCAAATAGAAGATGGGGTATGACGGACTTCCAACAAGCCCAGATAAGGTCGGTGTCAGCGTGGATGCATGAGTGCAGTAGCCAGCTTTTTGCGTGCCCACGCCATCGCCTCCATCCCAGCTAATGTACGGGCGGCCGTGTATACCTGCAAGGTTCGAGTTCAACAGCAAGATTAATTTCCTCTCATCCTTGTCCTTTTGGAAGATCCACCAACAGAGTCCACGAACCTACGATATGATAGTGGGACAATTGTTCTCTGTCGCTTTGCTTCTGGAATTCAGCCAGAGCCTGAAGGTATAGATTCCACTGGTCTGGATGATGCTTTTCGAGATCTCGTAATTCAATTCGAAGTGGCACAGAACCTATGTAGCATAAGTTTCAAAAAGCAGGTGGGCCAACCGTAGGAGAAGGCCAAAACCTACCGTCCGACTTGTTGCCTGTGGGAATGCTACGGATGGCATAAGGCTCCGGGAACATATTGACGATGTAGCGAATGTCTAAGCGATGCTGTGGAGATGGCACACCGAAGCTTATTTGGAGCCTTCAGGCATGCTACGTTCCCGGGGGAATTCAAAGGCTAGCAGGTGTGCTTTCATACCCATTGCTGGAAGAGAGGATCTGGATGATGTCCAAACGGCATTGAACTGTTTTAGCTGGCTGTTTACAAGCCACTGCCACGCACGCATTATGCTTCTAGACTCCATCTCTGATAAGTGGCCGCCAATGAAAACGAAGAGAAAAATCAGGCAATTGCTTCAGCTCAGGTGTGGACAGATGGCTTGCAGATGGTCTCAATGCGTTTTGAGGATATGGAGAAAAGCAGAAGGCATCGCTCGACGTATTAGGTTAGTGTTGCAATCGCTAATGCAGGGTGGAACGGCCAGAATGGCATTCGTGATGACTTTTTCAACCGTGCATGTGCTAGTTCTGTTAATTAGCACATGGGTAGCCATCACAGATCGTGAGTGGTGATACTGTTCAGAAAACAATGCTGGATCTCAGTCCTGGATTAGAATAGATATCCGGAGTACTAGACACTGTCAAGATGTCTCTTTTGGAACAAGAAATCAACAACACAGTCCCTATTTGAATGAAGAGTCGATTGTCTTCAGAGAAGGTCTTCCCGAGTGGAAGTCGGGCCCCCAAAGCACTCTCAATCCCCGCTTTCAGCTTGTCTGGAAAAGCCACATCAAGCACTGCGACGCATTTCACAAAAATTGTGCATCAGCCGAGGCCTTACTGCTAGTTTTGAATCTTTCTGTATTTCTGCATGCGTGGAGCACATCTGGCATACGATTATTGTACACATTATTGGACAGCAAAGCTACCAAGACGCGATAAAGGCCTGCCCCCAGCCAAAGAATCTCCCAGAACATTAAAGGCTACATGCAGAAGCCTCCTCATTCCGTGGCGGTCGAAGATTGCTTTTGCTGGCTCGAATTCATCCATCCAAAAGCAGATGCTCCACCAAGAGGGTTGGAAGACTTCGATTTGCCGCTCACCAGTGGTTTAGCATCACCAGAGAAGGACCTCCTATCGGCATCTGGATTCGTATTCTCATCGGTTGCTGACTTGGGTGTGTCGGCGAAGCGCGAAGGCGCAGCATCGAACCCAACAGGCTGTTGCGCAGATGTCGAGCGAGAAGTGTTCGTTCGCGATGGCCGCAATACTTTCATACCTCGACCACGTCCTGCTCGGTTGTACCCGGTATTTGATATCGAGCCCGAAGCTGACGCCTCTGGTCGAGTTCCTTGAGTCGAATCGCGTCTCCAAGAAGAGCCCCAGACGTTGCTGTTCTCTAACCTCGTAGGTGTATCAGGAGTCGTGCCGTTTGTCAAACTCTCGGAGTCCTGGTTATCGGTATTGACCTGTGTTGTAGGCGTGGACTCGTCGTTAGCGCGCTGTAAGGAGGACTTTCTGCCTGAGCCAATCACTGACGGCGTAGAGCTCAGAGGCGGTGGTGGCATGGTGTTGGCTGAAGCTTCTTTGTTTGTCCCTTCTGTGGGATCCTCAGAGTTTTTGTTCGGCTGCCCCATCTCCGGCTCTTTCGATTTCCCGTTGCTTTTCGCGCTCTCACTCGCCTTATTAGACAAATCCGCGACTGATGATTCGAGGGATCCGTCTGTCGCATAAGTTGTCTGTAGGCTTTGGAAGGAGGCGGTTCTCTCTGGACGAACCAGAGGCACAGAGAGCTTGTTGCGATCATCGTCGAACAGTGTAAGGCGATCGAGGGAGAAGTGTATATCAGCATTTTGTGCTCTGAGTATGTCGCACCCAATGAAGATTTGGATCGCGTCTGCCTTGCATTGCAGGTCTTGAACCATGAATGTGTTTGTGAGAGTTGGAAGAGAGGGTGCGGGGCTATTTGAGCGTGCCGACGATTGTTGGATTGTAGCTTCTGGAAGGTACACTGGAAGCTTGATCATGCGCTGTCCTTCACGGTCTGTGGTTATCTGACTTTCGTACCCCAGCTGAGATACCAAACCAAGGTCCAGGATTGATTTGTACGACCCGGTACAGACTGCCGCATAAAGCAAACCCTCGTTCGAGAAGTTGGTGTCCAGCCAGCAACGAATGATTGATGGGACTGGGCCTAAGATGAACAGGCCAGGGGGAGGACCCAAGGGAACGAAAGCGGGCACAGCAGCAGATAGCGGACGAGGCTCAAAACCGAAGGTGCTTGCTCGGGCCGAGTGAGTGGAGCTTTGTCTGCCATCAGACTTATGTGACGTAGAGCGTTCACTCATAGGATGGCTGCCAAAAGCACTACCCGTCCTCATCGGAAGGAAGTCCGTAGACGATCGGGAACCCTGACCAAAGTGTCCATGCAGAGCGCTCTCGTCGAAACGAACACTGTTGGCTCTGGAAGCACCTCTTCTAGGTTCGTCATCCGTGTCTAAGTGTAAGCTTCCCATCATATTGCCAGGTTGGTCTTGATCAAAGTTCTTGAAGGCTTCTGCAGCAGGATTGTAGCCTTGATCTATGAGGTTAGGAGTTAGCATATCACTGACGACGAGGTGTGAGCGCCAAATACCTTGCTGTGGAGTTCCATTCAGGATGCTGGGAAATGGAGATTGAGTACCCCATGCAGACTTGCTATCCTGACGTTGCTCGAGACGCATAAGGCGGTCAGCATGCTCTGCTTGTGTTGCGTGCACATTCCTCATCTCCGTCTGCAAGCGCCAAAGGTCGTCTTTAGAAGCAAGACCGTGCTGCGGATCCATCCCCAAGTGCCTCAGAAGGGAAGGCGCGGGCAACCGTCCTTGTGTTGAGCGTCCTTGGTCATCTATGCAATTACGAGCCTATAGCTGCGTAGATGTGTTCGATATGCTAGATGGAATCTTGATGTTGTGTTCGATGTGATGGGCGTAGTCTCAGTACACCTCCTCTAACTCCCCCTCCCGTGTACGCCAGCGGCGTGAGGCCGTCCGCCACCCCGACTAGGCTCGTCAGTCAACACTCTCTCGGAGGTTGGGGTGGAGCATACCTCCAACCCTGCTTCTCTAACAACTTGACAAAGACACTGTTGCTCGGTAGCTGCTAGCTGAGATGTTGATCTCTAGATCTTAGTCCTAAATTGTAGGAGGTACGCGTTCGGACGTTAAAGACAGAACCAGCCTGGATTGAGGTGTGTAAGGTAGTGGAGTAAATTAAGAAGTTGTAAAAGCGTGTAGCCGGCTTGTGTTGTGGTCGTTACTGTCACACTTTGATGTACCTCCGCAATAACAAGAGTAAGTCGGGCAAGAGAGAAGAGGCTGTCTTCTAGACTGTATAGCTCCGGGAACAGGTGAGTTGGATTACAAACAAGTTTACAGGATCTAAGAATGTAGTGCAGAGAGATCACAAAGAGTTGGATATCTATAACCACATGGAGGAACGTGGATGGCAATATGCCTGGAGTTCTACGGTAGCCAACTAGAATACAAGCGCAGAGAGCAGCTTCCTTTGTGCGATGTTTGCTGCTCTGCAACCTGCTCGGTTTAGATGGCAAATGTGCTTATGCACAGCTTAATCAGTCGAGACTTGATCGATCTTTGTGTGAACTGCTGACCTCTATTTGCCCCTGCGCTTCTTGAAGCTCGGCCTACCAGGGGGTCTGGACTCGCTCGCACATGCTTTTCCCCGCAAAGATTTTCTTATATATTGACCGAGCCTCTACACGAATAATCGCTCTCGTTGCGTGGACTCCTCAGATCAATTACACACTGCTCTATTCGATTACCTGCATCACTTGAGGGAAGCACGTTGACCGCAGCAGCAGTCCTGATACCTTTTGATGCGCTAGAAAGCTCTCCAATCAGTACATTGTTCGTAAACGCTTGTCTTGCAGCCTCAAGGCTGTCATGATCTCATACACGCCAGACTGAAGACCGGACCTCAGAGATCTTTGCGAACATGATCCGAATAGCAGTCGCCTCTACAACTCATCTCGTATTACTCAAGAGCGTTCTCTTCGACTTCTAAAGTTCGGTAACGCCTTACCACACTTCAATTTGTAGAACAAGAGGTGGGTAAGAGATGCATACACCGGAAGACGAGCGTGATACACCAGAAGCGGCATCTTCGATACCCAAGCTCCCACAAGCACCGAGCCCCTCTGCGGATAAAGGCCTTGCTCCTAGCATCGAGTCATCAAATGCCGACGGGGGTGATCTGCCAGATTCAGTAAACATCGACATCTTTACTCTGACTCCTGTAGCGGCTCTGAAGATTCTCTGTGAGGGTCTGTTGGTTCTAGTAAGGATCACAGGCGATGTTCCACCAACCCCTCCGATCACTGCACCCAGCACGCCGAATGCAGGGTTTATACAAGCTAATAAGGAGAACGTTCCCCTTCATGACAAGGAAATTCGCAGGCGCTCGGGTGTCGTGGTGGGAACAAACCATGACGATGCGGTTCCGGCCAAAGCAAAGACCCCCATTGGTTCTCCAGAAGCTCATCCCACAGAAGCAATTCACCCCGATGGCGCTAGAATGGAAGCTCTCAACATTCAACATGGAGCCATTACCAGGAAGTTCTATTCTAAGAAACCACCACCAATCGGATTGGAAGACTACCTTACCCGGCTTCATACATACTGTCCGATGTCGACAGCGGTCTACCTTGCAACCAGTCTGTATATTCAAAGGCTTGCTGTCGTAGAAAGGATCTTACCGGTGACAGCTCGAAACGTTCATCGCCTCGTTCTAGCCGGTCTTCGAGTTGCCTCAAAAGCACTAGACGATCTTAGTCATGCGCATACAAGGTTCGCAAAAGTTGGGGGCGTTACCGATAGAGAGCTTGGCAGACTTGAAGTCAGCTTCTGCTTCGTTATCGACTTTGAGCTCAAAGTCGATAAGGAGATGCTCTTGAGCCATGCCAAATCCATACGAGAGGGAAAGAATCTGTCCCTTCTTCCCACAGCTTTTCAGCCGAAGCTGCCTCCACTTAGGGAAAAGCTCTCCCTAGTAGTTGGTCAGACGAAATCAGCTGCTCTTATCTACCCAGAGGCTCCCGCTGCTGTGTGAGGATCTGGAGGAAGTCGTGAAAGCCAGCTACCATTTTCGCGGCTATGACAGTGACCGAACAAAGCCAAGATTGGCTATGAGGCATGTACGATGCATGCCTAAGGATCAAACTCCTCAGTCAAATTGCGACTTCGAGTACTGCGGACGCTGCTCATATTCGACGCGAAGATCGGTTTCTCTCGCAACGACAGTAATAATATAAGCATTATGAAGAAGCAACGCCCGAGAGCAAGGTATTGACTCGAAGACCGTCCAGCGCATGGGATGCGAGGGGCTATTCCACAAAGGTTGTACCTGTCTACCGTCTTACGGCTTTTTCTGACTCTTGGCGATAGGACCCTGATGGATGTTCCGAATGAGAATCAAGTATGAGAGTGTTCATCGCTTGTCGAGCGGTCTGAGGCTAATATTGCAATCCCGGCGCCTTCGTGAATCGATGCACCTCAAAGAAGAGGTCAAATTCCAATATAACCATAATGTATTCATATTAAACCTGCAATGTGCCATAGGGCGACCTATAAGTTCGATAGAGAAATAGGGCTACGAGTGAGAAGGCTAAGCTAATGCTATATCGGGAATCGCGCTAAGCCCGAAGAGAAGAACGATAACGGCAGTTTGATCGAATGCGTTTCAGGCCTAAGAACCTTGTGTTCACTTTTCTATCGAGTACTAAAGACGCTCGTTTCATTGCTATCAATACTCTCTCTCACTACTCTTAATGACTTGCTGATCGCTCCTCTGCATACAAAAACGCCAGAATGGTAAGCCACAAACGCCCTTGCATTCTTCTCTACAGCCCTTTCTAATTGTGTGCTAACACACCATCTTCTATCCAGTCTACCTCAGAAACCGGCCTTCCCCCAACCTGGGAAGTCCGCCACTCCAACTCCAAAAATCTCCCTTACTACTTCAACACCTCAACTAAAGAATCCCGTTGGGAACCCCCCTCCGGCACCGACGCCTCGAAAATAAAGACCTACATGGCCCTCCACCACAGCACCTCCCTCGGCCCCTCCTTTACAGGGGACACATCAGCCGGCGCTCCAGAAGGAAAGATCCGCGCTGCGCACTTGCTTGTGAAGCATAAAGACTCTAGGAGACCGAGTAGCTGGAAGGAGCCGCAGATTACGAGGACGAAGGAGGAGGCGTTGGAGGTGTTGAGGGGATTTGAGAGGAGGATTAAGGGTGGGGAGGTTAGTTTGGGCGATTTGGCGACGAGTGAGAGTGATTGTTCGAGCGCGAGGAAGAAGGGGGATTTGTATGTTCTCCTGTTTCTATTAGAGTGTTTGCAGTAGGGCAATGCGAGAGGCTAATGTGAGTGTGACAGGGGATTCTTCGGTCATGGGGATATGCAAAAGGAGTTTGAGCAGGCCGCTTTTGCGTTGAAGCCGGGGGAGGTCAGTGGAGTTGTTGATACGGCTAGTGGTGTGCATTTGATTGAAAGGTATGTCTGTCTTGGGCAGAGCAGTTTTCATCGGGACTTCTATGAGCTTAGACTGATTGATGATGCAGGCTGGAATAAGTCATTTCCGAGCGTGCAGAGTACAAAATGGAAGGAAGGGTTGCAGGTGGTCGTATCAAAAGCATTCATACACTAGGGTTCAGGACGAACGCATCATCACGAAAATGGTCATAGGGTCTGGAAAAGTCGATCGGTCATCGCTACCAGGGTCTACGTACATATTTCTGAATTGGGAACACAAGCGCTCGGTGGGTAACGAGGTAGGCATTTGGATGGCCCGCGTAAGCTTCTCGAGGTGGGTTGTCACCGTATACAATTCTTCAAGCATAGCGAATGGATACTCGAAAATTAGAGTGTGAAAGGCTTTGACTTCTATCGGATCGCCGAGCAAAACAAAATAATTGACATAACGCCATAAAGACAAGTCTACCAAGGGTATCACAATATCAGGGCTCCGATCGCCATGCCCCCCTGCGCGATGCACATTCGCTGGTTACCTAGAACACCCACTACAATTTCGTCCATTGTTAAGTAATGGTCGTACGAGAAGAAGTCCTATGTCATGTCGTGGCCTTGAGCGACTTTACAGCCTTAGCAACTTCATCGCTAGCAAGTCGCTCCCAAGCCTCTCGAGTCTCGTCATTAACAGTTCCCTTCTCCCCAACTTTGTCGTACAGCATATGTGAGATGTTGCGGTTGATATCCGTGTATTGGTCTTTCGAGACAGTGTTGCTATGATAATACGGTTTAAGTGCAGCAGTGACCATCTTCTGCAGGTCTGATTTGAGAGACAAGGGCATGTTTGCGCGGGCAGGTGAACTGTCTTTGGATCTTGGTGGACTGGATCCCTGCTGCTGGCGCGGTCTTGACGTTCGTCGCTCTTGAGGGATTTTTTGGGAGTCGCGAGGGGGACGGTAGGTAAGTGAGAGGTCCGCAGGGGACCTGGTAGGCGAGAACTCTGGAGGCGGGAAGATGGGTTCGACTTTTGAAGTCAACCCTAACGGCGAGCCTGGACGGGTGCATAGGGACGGTGGTGGGGTCGTGGACCTTGCGCGAGGAGTACCATGATTTGAGCTCATTGGAGAGGCCCCAGGTGAGGATGGTTGAGGCGAAGAATGATTTGTTGCGGACTGCATCGAGTGACGAGAGGAGCCTTTGGTCTCATCAGGGGCACTTGAAGTCTCGATCTCTCGGAGCATTGATTGAAGGAAGCTTGGGCCGTTGCTCTGCGTAGCAGCATGGTTTGCGACAGGGATGCGAGAAGATGAGGGTCCGATGGCAGAGTCTCGTCTTGACCCAGATGCCGCTGCAGCAGCAGCAGTACTCGATGATGCGTCGGTATGATCCATGGTTCGTCTTGTTCTTGGTCTCTTTAGAGGCCGCTGTGGCTGTGCAACGGGTTCAGCATCGGACGGTGAATTGGTGGCGGACTTCCTCTTCCGCTTAAGTGCCGGATCAAGCTCTATCTCTTTTGCTTTCTCGAAAGCATTCCAAGCTCGAATCTCTTCACGCGATTCGGCGGGAGCAGCCCCCGGTCGCTCTGGCACTGCATGAACGTTGAGAAGTGTAGATGCTGTGTCCCGGAACCTGTTCACGCCACCTTGTGTTTCCGCAACGTGAAGCCTTCGCTCCCACTGTCGCAAGCCAGTACGCTGAGAGGAAGCCCGTTGTGCTCTATCTATGCGGGCCGACTCAGCAGCATCGTCAAAGGGGAAGTCGAGATCAAGATTGAGGTGATCCCAGACAGACTGCCACACCCTGGCCCAATTAGAAGACGAAGCTTGGTTGCGGGTGCTGATGCGTCGTTGCTGACCACGTGTACGTATGTCTGCGGTACGGTGTGGCCTTCGTGTAGCGCGTGTATGATGCGTAGTACGAGTGGATCCATTCGGAACAGTGGAACCAGTCGGGCATGAAGCCTCGATAGCTCTTTGAGTTTGGCATTCTTCGCAAAAGAAGTGACCTACAGGTACTTCATCCAGACCGATGCAGTATGTGTGATAGTATCCATCGCAGCCATCGCACTGCAGAAGCTTGTCCTCATTGTCATCATAACCACAGATCGGACAGGGTTGCTCCTCGTCTTCCTCATCGTCCTCGTCGATGACCATGGAAGGGTCAACGTCGGCAACTTGTGTTCGGTCGCTGACGGCATAGGAGGACATGACTGGACCTGGAGTCATGTAGTTAGCAACGTGAATTGTTTAAGCTTTTAGAATGAAAGGGTACTTGCCCCCTAACTTAGTGGTCAGCTCCACTTGATTGAAGCTTTGGCGGCAAATAGGGCAACTATTGGCCCTCTCGACCCAAGGTTTTAGGCATTCATTGTGCAAGTCGTGTCCGCAAGGTAAGAGGTGAGCTATCATTTCATTTTCGTCGTGATCGGAAGGGGTTGGTGGCCTTGAAGTGCTGGGCACTAGGCCGCCATGGTCGTCATCTTCGGACTTGACAATTTGAAGCAAAGGGTGGGGTAGCGCATTGGCGCTTTCGAGGTCGCCGAGACAGACAATACATGTCTCTGACATCTTGATGATTGAACAAAGTGGTTGTGGGAAGTAGTAGTTGAGGTAAAGTCATGAAGTTGGGCAATTTAGGAATGGCAGTGAGTTCGAGATGTGAAAGAGAGAAGGTTGGATCTGCAACGAAACGGGGTTTTGTTAGGCGGCGGGAACGATCCGCACTAGTATCAACTGATGCAGACCGTCACCTGGAGACTCATGATGATTTCAGCAGAATTAAATAGATAATTGTAAGCAGGGCGAATAACATGTAGAAGAGTCAAGTTTTGAAAAATGACAAGAAAAATCCACATAAGAGACGATTTGAGCGGAAGCTTTCCTTACCAAGGAAATAGCCCTTAGAGAAGCCATTCCTGATTGACCGCCTACGTTGCGCTAAATTTACTCTCTTTCTTATGGGTGTCCTCGACGGGAGCGTGATCAGTCTGTCCACAAGAGTAGGCAAGTTGCGCGGCTGAAGCCTGCGTTCCGCAGCTTGTCAATCAGGAGCCTGACTCAATGGCACGTTTTCTTAGGAGACTTATTGCCTTAATAAGCCCAACGGAGGTTCTCCGGAAGGCCGGATCAACCTGTCAGGGTTCGGACGCAGTTGTAGCATCTCAGCTGGCGCAATTTCTTTGTTTTGAAGCCAGTGTAGCAATATATGTAGATTTCCAACCTGATTTTGCGATGGACGGCACGGAAAAACATTCATCGCTACCCCTCTTGCTCAAGGACTGACGCTGGTGCCGTCCTTGGCGTATAATGGTAGCCTGATGTCTATTTTATCTTTTTTATTGGAGAATTGTGCTCTCGAGAGCTGGCATGACATCGACGGGTCCTTAAGGGATCGTATCGATGGCTAGCCTTTGTAGCTATGGGAAAAAAATCTTTTACGTCTTTCTAGTCCTCCAAAGCGCATCCTCGATCGGCGAGCCGTAGAATTTGTAGTCTGTGCAATGTTCGTACTGCTTCCACAAAGGTCCAGGCTTGCAACGTCGCCATAACCCGGGAACCAGGTTTGTTCCGGTTCGAGACCAATGATGGTCTTCGAGACGCATCATGTGGGACTTCGCTAAGCGAGAGGGCTGTTTCGTACAGTCCTCTCACGTGCGATAGTCGTTGAGACGTCTGCTTCGTGTCATGAGTTTCGATTGCGCGGGCGCCCAACAAGCGGCTTTTGCATAGTGTTTTAGCCGTTCCCATTACAAAGACTCCTAACCTCCTGAGCACTTCGATATCCTGACATCGCAAGCTGTGGTTGTTGATGATTTGGATGGTGAACAGCGATGGTGAAGAGGGAGAAGTTGCTCGAGGAAGGGTTTGAAGTGTTGTCTCGCTTCCACTAGCGTGCCAAGAACATTGGCATCAAATCGTCTCGTACACAACCGAGGTTGTTCTCCGGTCACTGTAGATATGGCACCTCTGTGGTACGAGATGCAAGTTGTGCCTGTCTCATTGCTATTTGTTCCTTGAAGAAGTTCTCAATTGATCGATCTCCATCTTTAAAAAAACCAAGTCATGTCTTCAGTCCAAGCACGAGAATATGATCTGGTGCTTCTCGGTGCTACAGGCTATACAGGAAAGCTTTGTGCGGAGTATATCATCACCGGCTTGCCCACAGATCTGAAATGGGCCGTTGCTGGTCGATCAAGGACAAAGTTATTGGCCGTTGTGGACGAATTGAAAGTACTTAATGTTGACCGTATTCAGCCTGGTAAGCCTTACGAGTAGCTACTATGTGATGATCGTTTAACGCTATCTCAGGTATTGAGGTTGCCACCTTGAGTCCACAGGACCTTCGAAAATTGACCAAGAAAACGCGAGTTTTGATCAATACCGTTGGTCCCTATTATCTCTACAGTACGCCAGTCGTTGAAGCTTCCGCCCAAAACGGGACTCATTATCTCGATGTGACTGGCGAATCACCTTGGGTGCTAGAAATGATCAGGAAGTTCCACAATACAGCAAAATCAAACCATGCCATCATCATCCCAGAGATCGGTGTCGAATCTACTCCCTCCGACCTTCTAACCTTGGCGTTGACCCAATTGATCAGAAAGGAGCTCTCGGTTGGGACGAAGGAAGTGGTTGCCTCCATTCATGAGCTGAAAGGTACTCCGTCCGGCGGCACTCTCGCAACGGTCTTTGGCATTGTGGACCATTACGGTGTGAAGGAGGTAGCAAACGCTTCAAGTGGGAAGTGGGTTTCTTCCCCTATCCCTAGGCTAAAGCCGGACCCATCAATCTCGCTAGTTACTAGACTACTAGGTATTCGCTCCGTCACTGGTCTCGGTACCATGACAAGCTCGCCATCAGCAGGTCCGAACGTGGCTACCGTCCAACGAACGTGGGGATTGCTCGATGGTGGCAAGTTCTACGGATTCAATTTCACATACCACGAGTACTTGGGTGTTCGCAATGCCGTCGTTGGTATGATTCTCCACTTCGTCTTTACGTTTGGTGCCCTTACGATAGCATTACCTCCTTTCCGATGGCTTGCAAAGAAATTCGTTCCCGGCCCCGGACAAGGTCCTTCAAAGGAAGCATCAAGCAAGGAAGCCCTAGAATATCGAGCGATCGCTACCGCTGACCAGGAAGGGCCAAACCCGAGGCGTGCATTTGCCAAGTTCAGATGGGATGGACCGCTTTACTTCTTCACGGGCGTTTGCCTTGCAGAAGCGGCGATGGTTATCCTAAAGGATGTAGAATTGGTAAAACGCTTGGACGGCGGTCTGCTTACCCCGGCGATGCTTGGCCAGTCTTTCATTGATCGCATGAAGAATGCTGGAATGATCTTGGAGGTGGAGATAATGCCAGATCATTAAGCACCACATAGTTTCCTCCCATCTTACTGGCTAAGGACATCACTTCTGTATGCAAGGCACCACAACGCACTAAAGTCCCAAGATGCTCCGTCCAGATGGGACAAGCTGATTCGACGATACTTTCGGTCCACGTTTCGCAGAGCATCTAAATCTGATGACTTAGTCGTCAAGACTTTGAGCAAACATTAGTGCGCAATGGCAGGATCTATTATTTGCTAACGCGCGATGTGCTTGACAATCTGCTTGCTACAAACACTATCTATATATTGAAACACTTATATTCACAATGGTAGCCACCATAGAACAGCCATCCTAGGCTTGGCCACCGAGAGAGTACCTACAGCACCCACTGGATATGGGTAACTCGTCTTGCAAACCTCGCACTTGTCGTGAGTATTCTTTCTGGAATCGTACTGTCGTGCAGATTATCAATAGTCCGGCTTTCCAGGATGTGCTTAGATCTTTCAGCTTTTATCTTGAAGAATACCCCGGGACTCAAAACCTCAGAGAACATCGAAAACTACGGAGGGAGATTAGAAACCATGAGTATGAAATAGCAAGTTTGCGAGGAAGAAGGACAGATAGAGGTTCCGGAGGCGAGAATTGGCAGCGAGTCGGACGGTGGCTAAGGGAGCTGGATAGAGGTTACAACCAAGGTCGCATAAATCTACAATACCGGCAAAATCCAGGAGATAGAGATCTCTACAACGGTTCAGCTTGTCGGTGTGCCAGGCAGTCCTTGCAGGAAAGCAATGCAGACTTTGAAACCAACTACCCTGTCTCATCCGAGGACTTTTACCACTTCGCCCGTCCAGGAAGGCATCGATCCAGGGCACCATTCCCTCAGCAGCCTCGCTCCCAATCCTCTCGTCAATTTCATTCTTCAAGACAAGTATTTCAAGGTTACCAGCGCGCAGATGCAAACGACAAAGAAGAATTACGAGACCATCACATCTCGCGACGTGCACGACGCAGACGCCGCAAAAGGCGTGCTGAACCACCACTCGCATCCTCCAACGCAGATCCCTACGATCCGCTAGGCAGGAATGTGAGGCCTCTCAGGAAACGTCTCAGCCATGACGAACCACCTCATGTCTACTCCGAAGCAGATACCGATTCGCACGAGCAACGAAACAGATACAGGCCGTCTGCCATAAGACGTCCCAGCGGCTCTGAGCCACTATACCCAAACAACCAAGGAGATAGCTATGCTCGCCAGCCACGGGGTAAGAGGCTGAGACCCACCAGCGGATCTCTTAGCAACCACGCAATGCCACCTGTATATCCTAAAGCCAGTTTTCATCCTCATGAGAACGGTGCGAGGAATGGGAGGCATACCAGACAGCGTCCTAGCCATGATGATCCACCGTATGCGTTTCCTGAAGCAGACGCACTTCCTCACGAGCCACAGGCCAGGAGCGCGAGGCCTACCAGAGAGCGCCGTAGTAACGATCAATTACTACACGCAGACTCCGACGCAGATGATCATCATCACGAGCAGCGTGGCTCCAGCGCTCTAACAACCAGAACACGGGTCGTTCGATATAAACCACCATATGCGGATACTCTGAGTAATGATCATAGTCCCGAGCCACAGGAAAGAAGCACCAGGCCTGCCAGAAGGCGTGCGAGGAGACGTGCTGTCGCCGAAGAATTACCAGATCTCTACCCCGAACCGGACCGAGGTAGGCATATTCACGAGCGTCGAGATAGAAGTACAAGGCCAGTTGGGAACATGCAGCGAGGCCGAAGCAGGCGAAGAGCGCTATCGCCGCCAAACAGTGAGTCTCCTCATCCGAGAGATGGTAGCGAGCTTTCGGGCCCTGGTGCATCACGCGAGGGGTCTGAGGCATCATACGGAAGTCAGGCGAGGGGCAGGGGAAGGCAACATGAAGGCGAAAGTGGGGATGGCGGCGCTGATGTCTGGCAATATAGCGTGTGATATTCTCGTTGCTCGCATAACACCATCTAAAGTACTTCAGATCTCGCAACAATCCTGTCGTATCATACAAGCTAGTTTAGTATATTACATGAATAAATTGCGATGACTAACCCTAGCCTGGGTATCATATGCATTTGCCCGACCGCAAAACTGGCACTGATATTGTTACAATGCAGCCGCACCGTCCTCGCATAAAAGAACCAAGAAGGCCGTGCGTATAGAATGCGTAGAAGAAATGCATTCCCCTTTGCGTTGAGCAATTACCTCATCTTGTGTAAGCCACCCTCAGCACCTCTCTCATCTTCCTCTCTCCCCTCACCCTACTATCCGTCCTCTCACTACTCCCAAACTCATCCGTACTCTCACTCCTCTCACTATTCTCCCCTTCCATTCCCACCCTCACCACGCCCCGTCCCCGCTTCTTCTCCAGCGCCTCCTCGTCAGGTGGCAAAAAGCGATGCACAGTCCTATGATCCATAACTCTCTCCTCGTCATCATTCTTTCCACTTTTTTCAGTCTTCGGCCATTGGTAACCATACAGCTTGCTATGCCGTTCACAGCGTGGGCATTCTTTCCGGGTTTGGTAGCCGTTGGCTTGCACCCAGCAGGCGTCGCATGTGCGGCAGTCGACCCAGCGTGAGAAGCTTTCGCCGAGGAGGAGGTGTGTGCGGATGTAGTCGCCTGGCGTGCGGATCGAAGGAATTTCAAGTTCAATGGATTGTTGAAAAATACGTCTCTTGCGAGGCGTGCGTGGCTTTGCTAAGGGTTTGTGCACGCGGAATTTTGGCTCGGTTCCATCTGGTCTCGGATACTTGCGTGGTCGGCCTCGTTTTCTGGGCGTGGCTTTCGGGACAACGGTCATAGTGGCATCGTCGACTTCTGCGATCGAAGAAAGTGAGACGACTGATGACAATGAGGAGAGTGGTGATGAGAGAGCACTTGAGAGTGCACTGCTATAGGTTGAGCCTCTCAGACCAGAGAAGGTGTTCCAGTCGATGGCTGGCGCTACCGCTGGCTCTTTGTACGTATCCCAGTCAATAGTGCCTGTCTTGAAGCTCCTGGTCGGTGTCGTAGCTGGACTGGATTTCTGCTTTGAGTCGGCATCGAAGACAGATTCCTTTTTGCCGAAGAAGCTGAAGCCCTTGCCACTAGACAAGCTGGAAGTGCCCAGGCTCTGTTTTCTGGAACTTGATGACGATGAATTCTTGTCACGTAGAAAGCTTTTCCTGTAATTCTTGGAAGCCTTGCTTGAAGTCAGACCTGTCAAAAACGAAAATGGGCTGCTGAATCTGAATGGAACGTGAGGATCGCTGTTAGATCGTGTAGACGGGTGGGCCTTCTGAGCTGGCCGCTTTCCATATGATCGTCGAGACTCTGGTCGCTTGACGGTGTTATTGGCAAATGCAGCTCTGACATCAGCGAGTATTTCATCTTCATGTTGCGTGGTTTTGCCGTGATGACCAGCCTCCTTCAGTGATATTTCATGACCTGGCTGTTCAACTGTGGCGTCTGCATCGATGACGATGTCCTCAATATTCAATACTCTTCGCAGTGGCGACCGCCGCTTCGGTGAAGTCGCGATCGGAGAAAGTGCTGAGTCTTCTGGAACTCCGATGGTAAACGATGCTGGCACGTTCTCAACGCGGTCAACGCTGAGCCTTCGCTTCTTTTTCGGGCTTTCTACCCAGTCGTCGCTGTCAGATGCCAGTGTCGTCAGATTGGAGAGGTCCGATCGTGGTTCATGTTCTATAATATCTTCTGGTTGATTTACTTCTGGTATCTCGGATTCCGGCTCGGCGTCTAAAGTAGGTGGAGTTGACAGACCGCTCGAATCTGCGTTACGCTCTCCTGGCCAGCCGCCTCGTTCCAAAGACTCACAGGTGCCACAAAGACACTCGCAATTGTGATCACCAAAATAGTTCTCTCCATAGTTAACAGTAATCTCATCCCCAAGATCAATGTCTCGCACAGCGACCACCTGCATCCCTTCGGAGCCACGCGTTACTAATTTGGCATTGGCATTGCAATCATGATTGGCAAACCGTGCTGGTCCCAGGAACAGCGATGGTGTCTTTTTCCGACTCGACATGACGATGCTGAAATCTCGCCTGGTCAGGTCTAGATCCTTCTCCTCCTCAGTGGTCATTGCCACCAGGTTGCCGCATAAGTACTTGATGGTCTCACCTCTCTTGATAGATCGTCTTGCTGTGACCGCAGCTTCATAGGTGACTATGGTATAGCGATTGGTGGTCGACACTTCGAATGGACAGTCGCACTGCCATATATTGATATACTTGCGCATGTGCCTCCTAAAATCCTCCTTCTCTCGGTCTGTCTGCAGCAGTGCGATGTACTTTTTGAGGCCAGGTAGATCGAGCAGGGCAGTCTCCACCTTCTGTAGATCTTTCTCCACAATAACGTTGTGGAGGAGGATAGATGTCACTTCATCCTCGGCAATTCCTCTTGTAAGATTGTATTTTGATCGATTTTTTCGTATTGTGGTCCAGAAGTACACCTTTACTTGCCTTTAGTATGTATATATTGAGAGAAATAGGGTACAATGATTACTGACCTTGTCAACAAGGGTATCTGTCAATATGTCGTCGTAGCTGGCCAGCTGAGTGAGAGTCAGTCGCTCTTTTTTTGGGGGCGTATCTGGTGTCGCATCCTTGCGCGGACGTCCCATAGTGCTGAACAGTTGAATAGACTAATAGATCTTGTTGTTTTGTTTTACTGGGAAGACAGTACAGGACTAAGAGAGCGACGAGAGCTTCAGCTTTCAGGACGGGCTTATGTGTCTAGATGCTATCATGAGTGGACCTTGTTCTGGTGTGACCTTTTGAGAATGGAAGACTGATGTGAAACGTGGAAAGAACAAAGGAAAAAAGAACACCATAATTCATGCATTCCTACGCGCGGAAGGAGTGACAAAGCTGAACTTCGCGGAGAACAGCAAGGAATTGTTGGAGGAGGCGCATTTCGAGAGGCGGAATTGCCCACCCCTGCCACTACCCGTCGATCTCCCGTCTATACATCTTTGTATGTCTATTGGTTGTCAATAAATTTCTTATTGTTTTCTCCTACAATAATACAAAGGGTCAGGGGCTCGCAGAGCAATCATGATACAGCTCAAGGTTTGCCTAATGTTGTCATCAACCACTGCGCCCGTGCTAATTCAGTGCAATAGACGATGCTAAATTGCATCGACAACTCTGGAGCCACCTTAGTCGAATGCGTAGCTAATTTACGGATGAAGAGACATGGCAGAATTGGTACAATATATCCAATTTACTCTACCAATCTGGTCGATATTGATTGTGACAAGGCGACCGCATAATAGTAGTCGTCCAGAAGTCGCGATCTATGGGCGACAGTGGGCCAGGCGGCGCTGCGGCAGCAGCAAACAAAGTCAGGAGAGGGGATATTAGACATGCTATAATAGTGCGGACGCATAAGAAGTTTCAGAGAAAGGACGGAATGGTGGTCAGGTTCGACGACAATGCTTGTGCACTGATTGGGAAGAATGGAGAGCCAATAGGAACAAGAATAAATGGTAAGTCTGCTTCAAGAAAGTATTGGTACATTGGGGATATTGATGGGTCCCATAGGTGTCGTCGGCGCTGAGCTCCGGAGTAAGCAGCAGTCAAAAATATTGTCACTAGCATCAATGCATGTTTAAGAGCAGGTAGCATGAGGTCTGAATGTACAACAGAACATTGAATGGTATCATATGTTTTCACAACGCCAACGAGAGTGTCTTCAAGCCAATTCGAAGCTTTCAATCAAAGCTCCTTCTCCTTCCTTACACCTCTCCTGCTCTCCTCCACGAGCTCGGTAATTCTCCCCGTTTCGGGCCTATGAGATACAGCATCAGGGCCACCGAAGAACTCGAAGCCTTTATGAAAACTCCACTCCACCGCTTCCTCAATAGGCTTATCGAAGATAAACGGAAGGAAAGGTACAGCAGCCAGACCAAGCTAATGTTACGTCAGTTACATCACCAAACGTACCCACCAGGGAAAACATACGCCTATTGGTCCATACGTCCTTATCGTCATATTCTTCGCGTTCTTCAGATACCTTCCGGAATACCTTACGATACTATGTATCGTAAAAGCCGGCAAGCCCATACTCGCAATGCTCTGGAAAACCGCCCGCTGTACCATGACACTTCTGAACTTCTCAATTGCAGGCACGTGCCCAGCTACAAATTGCCCATCTGCTGTCGCCAATGGTTCTCTCGCATCCGCAGCTCTCGCTGACACCACACCTGGCACGCCTGGGTGTTTTATGCGTTGGTTCCGGAGGTATGCTCTATATCCCTCATAGCTTACGTCTCCAATGAGATAAGCCCACGAGATACCATAGGCACCTTTGATGAGCCATGGATGGGCTATGGGCCGGAAGGACTCCCCGATATCCGAGGTGTATGCTACATAGCGGTGGGCGGAAAGTAGGATTGTGCGAGCTCGACTGGCATATGCTGCGTATCGAAGGCTGGAGTCTGTAGACTGGCGGGCTCTGAACGGACAATCAGAGGAACACTTCTTCGGCTAGACTGTGGATATGTAGCTTACGTCCCATCATATACCTGGTCAAGTAGCGACTCCTCATTGTCAACCAGCTCTTGAAGATTGTTGGGGAGCTTCTCGCGAGGTAGAGTGTCTGGCTCCAGGCGATTTGCTCGTCTTTGGACTGTGCCGTTTGATTCATCTTTGCCCGACATGTTTGCTGAACTAATTGACGGGAGCTCAGACTTCCTGGCTATGCAGATAATCAATTAGAGTAAATTCAAGAAGTCTCGTGCACGGAGAAAGGTGGGCAGTCGCAAAACGGGCCCTCCGGACGTTGCCTGCCAAGGCCGCCTGTGATGTGCCGCAGTTTGCTCTCTCAAGCTTCAACCTCACGCAATTCTACCATCAATTGTTCCGCAAACGAGATCCCTCGATACCACCATCCGTACGGCCCGTTGAAGCCACATCATGGTCGCTCAATACACAGTCCTCGGCCGCCAAATCGGCTCACACGTCGTGAGTCCCAATTTTCGCTCTCCCCAAAGCTCTTCGCATCTATCAACACCCTGTACGCCTACAATACTGATGCTCGTGTTCAATGCAGCTCGCCATGATTACTCTCGGTGGGACAGCAGGTGGCATTTTCTTCGCAATGGGCGGAAAGGAGAAGGCGAAGGAGTCGGGACCGCCAACCAATGCGTCGAGTAGTGACGAGGAGAAATTCATACAGTGAGTGGAATGGTCCGAGACTACTGCGACAACTATAAATTGACAACGCTCGCTCAGAGACTTCATAAAGGATGCACAAGGGGGAGAGAAAGCGAAGCAATAGAAGCGAATAGCAATGGCACGATAGAATATTGGTGGAGATGGGTAGCTCCGCTGCGAGACCAATCGATGAATTTCCCATCTTAACAAAGCCCAGAACGTTCGCGAACATAAGATGCTTGAGTAGCAGGAGCTAGCATCCATTTCGAAGCGTGTTTCGAGAGCAAATGATTCTTGACTTGTTTGTTCGCGGCTTTTATTTCATGGCACTTAGTGAGGAACTACGGCTTCTACGCTCAAGAATCATTGTCGTCTGACTTGTGGGCTGAGAATGAGCGCAGGAGTGGATGATCGTTTGGCTCAAGCACCTCAAAAATATGCCTACTAAAGATGTATGGCAAATCATACATTACACGCACGCAAAACTCCAAGCTTCGCAAACGCCAAATATCGGACCAGCCGAGCGTCCAATCCACTCAATCCCGCAACCCAGACCTAGGAATTTTCACTCATCCATTCCTCTACCCTTCGAGCAATCCCTTCTATCCGCAACTTTGAGAGCTCAACATCTCCCGCGTCTGTGTCTCCTCCAACTTTGGGGTTCAAGCCCTTTTCGACCCTCTTCCGATTGCTGCCCTTGGGACTGACTCCTCTTTGCTCTCGCGACAGAATACGTACAAAAGCCGTTTGCAGGATGTTTGCATCTTCCAAAATTGGCCAGCCGACGCCTTCGAGACTTGACTCTCCCCATCTTTCTCTAAAGGTCCTGGTGAGCTCGTCCTGGTTCTTACGGTACTTGTCCAAAAACTTTCTTTGCTTGCTACTTAACCTTTCGCTTTCTTGCTCGAATTTCCTGAGATCTGTGTCGTCACGAGTAGAATTGAGAGCGGCTCTGAGTTTGTCTTCAGAAAGGAGGAGTACGGCTGTTTCCACGAGCACCTTCTTGGTCATGGTAGCCCTTTTCGCGCTGAGGCGGATCTTTTCACAGCGTTGACAGTCATGGCTGAATTTGTTGGGTACTGGGTCGTCGCTCAAATACAGAGGTAGTTGGTCGTCGCGCTTCAGAGGATGTCCACAGAAGAAGGACGGGAATGTTGCACCGCTATTTGGTTCAGGGTGTGGAAGCCTCTTAGACGAAGCACCTCCAGTCGGAGCAAATGAAGTCCCAACCTGGAAGCGAACTTCCTGTCCTTCCATTCCCTTTCTTGAATCGGACATCTTGCCAAAGGTAGCTTCGCCAAGAGGTTTGGGACAATTGATCGGTATAGGGGAATTGAAGTTTTGAGTGTCCTTGATTGCTGGAAACTAACACGGAAGATATCGGTGAGAGTAGAGAGGGTCGGGTCTCGGAAGCTTGGTGTGTGCTTGATTGCTGAAAAAAATGATTGGAAGAAGAGGTAGAGATGGTTTGGAGTCTGGATTGAGAATTCGGAGGACCCAGAAGCTCGACGTTTTATATTGTTTTGAGCCTGCAAAGCCGAAACACTTTCCAGAGATGACTCGATGCTGTTGAATCAGCTTTAATCAGTGACGTCGAGAGGTATATCTAGAACAGAGTATGACTCTGGGACAGAAAAGTCTTTTCGACGTGACAGAACAAAGAAAAGCAATACTTTGAAGCCTGGGATCCAATCGCAGAAGCCATTCCCATACCTTTGCATGAATCTACATCGCTTCGGGATGTATTTGAAGCAGCTTTTCGCAATTGAATGTAAAAACTATACCAAGAATAGAGTATGACTGTGCAAGCGAATGAATATGTAAACGTGATAGAACAAAGTCAAAGGACATTCGAAGCTGTAGCTAATGGGAAAAGCTGCAAACCTGCAATTGCACGAAGATGTGTTGCTACAAGTGTAAGCTCTGCAATCCTGTACCATCACTGCTCAGGCTTTGACTCTTAAAACAGGTAAGGTTCCAACGGTGAAATATTCTTTGTTACCCAACACACTCTGACCACCACAGCCTTGCAGAAACATGACTTGGGTTGTCACAGATTCTATTCCACTGGACAAAGGACTGAGTGACGTCGGGAAGCTTGCGAAGCTCCAAATCCCTGATACAAAATCTATACTAATACTGGATTCAGAGACAAAATTTCTGCTCTCTGCTGCGATGGTTTCCCAACCACGACTTCAGTACTCCTCTTCCTCAGATTCATCACAATATGAAAAAGCGTAGCAATAGGGCTATCCTCAATCTTCGACCGACAAATCGCAGTAGGAGAATCCTGCTCATCCGAAAGCAAAGAACGTAGGTGATCCGTCTTAATAACCGTTGACTCATCAATCACTTTCCTCCGTTGTTGAATAAGTTCATCAATCCTCGCAAGTCGAACAGGCGAATCCTTAAACGCCAGCTTGTCATCCACCGGATGCGGTCTGATGAAATGATTCGTATGCGTTAATACTCCTTCTTGCGTTGCTAGTTCGACGATATCGAGATGGCTGCACTCCAGACCAACAGCTTCATGTGGGTCCGCGACTAGTATGTGACATGCACTCGCCACCCCGGATTTGTTCAAAGCTACCACAGCTTCCTGGACAGATTGACACTCTAAACCAGCTCTCAGCGCCAAGTGACAAGGCAATCTCCCAAAGTCGACCCCAAGAGCTCGAATAGCATTCAAGCACACCCCTACGCCGTTGGAATTCAGACCAATCTTGCCGATGATGCCAGCTTCCGTGATCATGGCTATCGCTGGCTTGTTGCGCGGGCTTATGTGGAGGCTGATGAGGTTTTCTTGCTGCTCTTCTTGCCAGTCCCAATTCTGCGCCAGGAAAGTTGAAGAGTCATTCTTCCAATACAAGGCTGTACAGCCGTCTTTCGACATGCCGTAGGCAATCTCGGTGCGGACGTTTAGAGCGAGAATTGAGTGGTAGGGAACGTTTGCGCCTTTGGCAATACCTGGCTGTGTGGATGTCAGGGGCTATCATTTTCAGCAAGTTAGATTGCATAAAATTCGATGGAACAATCATACAAAAGTCACACGCTATCCGATACAGCACAAGACGGGGAAAAGACGAATTCCAAATGGACGAGCTGACCAACTAGAGCAGCAATTCGTAATTTGCATCGGGATGGCAAGGAGAATTGAAAAATGCAAAAAGAGGCTATATCCGCACTGAAATAGTTTGAAGAAGCGTTTCGTTTTCAAGTCACTGTAAGGAGTGAACAGGAACATCTCGCAGCATACCTTCCATCTCCTCATAATACCTCAGCCATTCCCTCCGTAATAATGGCTCAAATTTCGCAGCCGTATTGCACACTTCAGGCCACAACAACCCAGCAGTCTTCTGGAACAGGTCCTCGTAGAAGACTAGTCCACGATCAATTTCGGTCTTAGCCTCTTTGCCATGCTTGTACCCTATCTGCGAGGTATGTAGTGTTTAGCTGAGTGCGTAGATTACTGGAACAGGGACTCTACTGACCTCGGAGGGAGTGCCGCTGCAGTGGATTTGCTTCATATTGTTGTTGGTGAAAATGTTACTCAAGATTAGAAAGAAAATACTAGATATATGAACACAACAGAACATTGGAATGATTAATCGTTGATATGCACCCTATACGTCATCGTGCATATTACGAAAGCATCGTAACAGCGGAATTTCTCAGCTGGCAATTTCGGGGCTTGAAGCCGAGGCTTTGACAAGAGTTTAGTGACCTGCACTACGATTCCATTGCACTACGTACAGGCATGCATCCATAAGAATAGCAACGATGCCAGCATCAGAACCCCATGAATACACACCTTGGCAGACACTGCTCCCCACTCTAATCATCATCCAATAATGGACGACGCTCCAAGTCATCATCATGCTCGTCCTCCATACGGACAAAGATCAACTCCTTCCCACACAAAAGCGGTGGCGCGAAGAACGCTAGTGTAGTGATGAGTAGCAAAGCCGTAATAACGAAGGCGAAGATCCACTGCAGCGCGACAACCTTGATGGCATATTGCTGAACGGCGAGCGCTGAAGGAGACATGCGTCAGTCACATTACCGTGCGTTTCAAATGTGGTAGAGTTTACTCACCAAGTGCAAGAATCGACATCTCCCATCCAATCGCATGATCCTTGAACGCAATCAAGAAAAACAGCCCATAGAGCAAGATCCCCCAAATTGCAATATTAGCCAGCACCCTCGCAGCAAAACCATGCGCATCAACCATGGCAGCCCCATTCCACAGTATCGCAACAAAGGTGAACGCAAGCGGCCCAGACACGACGGGAACCTGCACAAAGCGTGGCGCGCGCAGGTGGCGGAAGTAGAGCGATGTGAGGTTGAAGAGGTTTAGGATGAGGGGTATTTCTCCAATCCAGAACCAACCATAGACCCAGAGGAGGAGCCAGGCGGAGGTTAGGACGTTGTTGACTATGAAGTGGGAACCGGCGTTGGCGCCGGCGTTGATGTGGTATTCGTTGTTGGTATTGAGGAGATAGATGTACCCGATTTGAAGGAGAAGTAGGAGGGATCTATGGGGTTGTAAGCTGCTAGTCGTGCTTCGAATGGAACGTGGACAGGTTGGTAGAGGAATTCACCCGTAGAAGGTGGTGATTCGACGCTCCAGAGAGAAAGGAGTGGGGACGGCAGCATTCTGATCCCATATGGTTTTGGCAGTCGATGGTGTAAGAGCCCGAACGCTGAACACAATGCTGAGGACGAGTATCGCAAGCCAGGTGGCGAGAGTGAAGATCCTGTAGGTGATGATGGACACCCTGTCGTGGCTGTCGCGCCTAGCGAATGGATTCACTGTCAACTCTTAGCTATGGATACTTGATGTCCTGTGGGCAATTCTGTCCCACTGTTCTGAACCCTCTCCATGATAGATATACTGTCGAAGCTCAAGGATCGTTCGGAGAAGCCTGAGCCAGTGAACGTCCGAAGCTTGGTATTTGTAAATATCAGAGGCAGCGTGAGTAGACGAGATGAATGCTCGGTAAACAATTGTTGCTTGCGCAGTCTATGGATTTCAGGAATTGAGAAAGTCGATGATGAAGAGCAATTTTCGGACTCGAAGAAACACATGGCAAGCCGACAGCTAAGTGCTAGCCTTGATGATTCAATGAGCAAGGAAAGCACGATGGATGATCAGGGAAGGCACCGACTAGGATGCATATCTGCTTAGGCATAACGAAGCCGCGTCATTATATTAACGTTAAAACATAGGGCTACTCAAAGGCTGGCAAATGCCAATTCGTAAACCAATGCCAGTGTCATCCGCGCATGCTGTAACATGTGGTCGAAGTTCAAGTATTCGATCTTGTCTTCCGTCGTATGGATCTTGTTGTCGCTATATTTGAAGTCAGATTCGATGACGAAGGCAGAAGGATAGCCAGCCTTCGAAGCAGAGGCGTGATCACTACAAGCGTAGCCACCTAATCACAGTGGTTAGTTTGTGAAGACTGGGGAGCAAGGTGGTTACATACACTTTGTAAGGACGTATGGAATCGAGCAATATTGTGTGATGATCTGCTTGATGAAGTCTGTAAGAGCGGGGTTGACAAAGTCGGTGATCACGCCAACACTCTCAGGCTCTCCGGCCTCAATCGTCTTGTGCGTATAGCCAGTCATGTCTTGCTGCAGCATAGCTTTGACGTCTCTGCCTTCCTTCTCATACGCAGAAAAGATTGCCTGACTTCCGAGAAGACCCCCTTCTTCGGCGGAGTACCAGTGGAACTCGATAGTGTTAGAGGCATTGCCCTTGATGACGGCCTCAGACTCTAGCAGAACTCTCAGAGCTTCGATAATAGTCACAGTGCCACTGCCGTCATCATCTGCTCCTGGCGCCCTTAGTATCGAAGGTAGGAAGAGGTTGATGCTGTCTTGGTGTGCGCCGATAACCACAGTCTTCTCGCTCTTGCCGGGTATCGTGGCGATAACGCTGTTCTGTCCCCACGGATGTTCGAATGTCTTGACATGAGCTCCATACTTGGCAGCACCCGAGTCATGAATTGTCTTATTTACTTTGCTGAACAGCCAAGCGGAAGACTCAGCACCGTATGTGGACTTGTAATACCGGGTGTAGAATGAAGTGAATGTTTCTAGGTTCTCGTGCATGTTGTCTTTCTTCAAGTCTTTCAACAAAGGCGCAAGGCTATCGTTGTAGGCAGGCTTCGGTGGAAACTTGAGCTTTGGTTGTTCCTTGACATTTCGTGTTCTCAGCATTCCAAGATCTGCCGTTGCCGTAATGTCCATGAAGTTGATGCCATTCTTGCTTAGTATTAGTATGAGTACGTCCAGCCACAGGTTGAGCAGTATAAAGCGTGGACCGAATCACAAGGAAATCCATACTCTTCGTAGCTCCCACTTCTCGTCCTCTTTGATCCATCTTGTCTCTCCAGGTGCCAGCTCAATGAGGTAATCGTCGTCGTCAGCCCCTTCGTTGCCAATGATCGCCTGGTCAGGTCCCCGTGCGATTGACAGTGAAGTAGCAGCCGCTATTAGACTAGCTGCAACAAGTGCTTGGAGCTTCATGCTGTAGCAGAACAATAAATGTACACTGTTTGGACCTCGGTCGAGCACACAGAAGATCAGATCGTGACCAAGAGATAGACAGATAGATTTATCAAACTGGGATGAAAGCAAAGGGATACAACGATGGAAAGACCAGGCAGCTGATACCTGATAAGCGCAATCAGCCCTAGCGCGTGTGCACGTGTAGGTAGATGACTCCACGACTTCTGACTATTGTAACCTTAGGTTCCATCGACCTGCTCTCGGGCAGTCTGCTTGGATCTGTGGCCGGATATATACCTCTGCATTCCTCTGTAAACACATTGGACGTTGGTCGTAACAAAGAACAAAGGCCCGTAGACCTCCCCATTCCCCTGTCCGCCACCTTATCTACCGACAAGGAAGCTCAAGAAGCTCAACCAAGATGGCAATTCACCCAACAGCTTTGGCCCATTCACAGGGCAACACCACACCACACTCGGCCCCACAGCCCATCGACATCGAAGCCTGGACAGAAGAAGCCACGCAATCCCTCGCCGCCGTCGCCCTATCCACCGCGCCCGTCCCACGAGGCACCTTGGTGACTCTCGCCATTGACCTCGATGAGAAGCCCACCGCAAGGCACGAAGAGGATGGACCATCTGTCTACCGTCCTCGCCGCGAACCCATGCGCCGCGATAGCCTCAAGCGTCGCGAAGCACTCCTCAAGGGTAAGGAAGGTAGTCGGCGCCGGACACGTTGGGAGAATGGTTCGTATCATGCACAATTTTCATGATGCGGACTGTATATTGACGGTCTTGGTCTACAGATCGTCTCTTGAACAACCCCTGGGCGGAGCCTCCCCTGCCGAGCGATTGGGAAGTCCATCCTACGTACCCGAAGCACGCTGTGCCGTACTATCTTGCGCCTCTCTGGGATCAAGACCTCGCTGCGCGTGCCGGAGCGGAAAGAAAGAAGAGAGAGGTGGCGCGTAAGCAAGTTCATGAGGCAGACGAAAGCGCGGGCAAGATACCACGGGAATTGAGAGAGAAGTTAAAGAAGGCGAAGGCCGCGAAGGGGCTACTGAGGGACTTGGAAGAGCAAATTCGTCTCTTCGTCAAGAAATGGGAGGACGACATGGTAAAGAAGAGAAAGCAAGAGCCTGAGCTGGATTCAGAAGACGAGGAGATCGTGTTCGTGGGACGAAATGGGCAAATGCACGATATGCCCCCGTCGCCCAAATCGAAGAATATTCTAGACGAGAGTGATGATATTGAGAGGGATCGTCTGGTCTTTGACAGCCTGGCCGAGGACCAGGGTGCCAGTTTTGGGTATGTACACCTTGCACACGTGTCTGCGAGCATCGATTCTGACCACGAGACTTAGCCGCTGGTTGGTGCACTCTATCGCCTCTTACTATGGTCTTCGCACCTGGTCCATCACCGTCGGCGATCCAGCTCGTCGCGAGGCGTACGTGGGCGTTCCACCAGAACCAGTCAAAGGCAGACCTGCTTCGCCAGTCCTACTCCCGCGACCTTTGTACGCCATGGTTTGAGGGGTTCCCTGCTAACCCAAGCTGGTATCGTGACCATTCATATCGACTTGATCTACTATTTATCGATTCTATACTCACAACAGCTTTAATACAATGCAATAGCCGTGCAAATAGAGTTTATTCGTGTTACAATCCTGTGCTCTGAGAGCAGCAACGTTAACAGTCGTTATCTCAAAAAGCAGAACTCCGTTGATACTGACCGATGGCATATATTCAAGTAGCCCATAAACAAAGCACTTCCTCCTCATCCAGAGCCACAGTATATTCAATCTTTTTGACTTGAGAGCGTCAGGCATGTTGATTATCCATGGCTTTGAGCCAAAGACATAACATTTTTCGTGACTCTACCTCATGTAGACCGTTTTGAAAATGAAAATTGCAGAAATAGCACATTTGGTCCGCATGGCATAGTTTTCTATTCCTACTCACCTTGAGCTCATACACCGATGTAAGTTTCGGGTTTCGGAAGAGGTACGTAGGCTTTTGATCTGATATCCCACTCTGGAAAGTGAAGAATGAGACTCTTATTGAGAGTACAGTTTTTCAGGCGTTGCGCGAGTTACTTGTCGCTTCATCTTGAAGCTTCCGTTTCGAACGATTTCTATGTTTATAATTCATACATCAAACTTTGGCTTCTAGCTACCTGTTGCAAATTCTTTCTTTTGACTGCCCGTTCAATCAGAGCCTATGTATATCCATACACACCTCTTGAGAATATCTTCTATCTATCATACATAATGCGATCGAGTGCAAGCTTTACGTACCACGATTCAAATCTCGCTGGCGATATTACATTAGGGTGTCATAGCCCTTTCTATTAGTGGAGTAGGAGGGACAGGTGGACGTGGTAGCCGTGTGACCGGAATTCGTCGACTTATTTTCTGTATAGTTCAGTATGTGGTTTCCTTTAATCAGTTCTCTCCCCGAAGATGTTTTTGTTGTTGGATGTGTGGGTTGGATAGATATCATATCCTTGAGGAGATATATCAACGTGAGGTTCTTCTGAAATTCAAGGTTCTGTGGCCCATATTGATGCGCGTCCTATTGGTATCGTTCTGTGTTGAGTAAGTACGGTCATTGCTCCATTGAAGTGCTGATCAAATGCAAATTTGTTCCAATAAGTCTCTATATTGAGTATATGGGTTCTCCATTGCTCCCTTGACATCTACTTTCTATAGACAGTCGCGATCTATATACAGTTTCAACTCCGTATCAGATATCGTCGCTCCACATGGCCATTGACCTATCCAATGACTCGATACCAAAACATACCGCCCAAGCGTTTTTGGTCTACCGACTAAACTTCTTTAACTCCAGATACCTCAAGGGAGGGTGTGTAACAAGCGCAAACCCAGCACCGAGCCAGATACCAGCATCAGCCCCTATGCTAGCACCAACGCGCAGAGCGACTGGTCCTGTAAATCAAACTTGATCCATGCCGATAATCGCACCAGCCCATCCAATCAGGGATGACGACAAAGCAGCGATGCCAATGGGTAGGTACTTAGGGTTCTCCTATTGGGTCCTGTCGAAGCCGTGACCCATCTTCTATTCGAAAACTAGTTGCTCCTCCAGTACAATGGAGACGAAGATCAGAAGCCAGTAGCCCATGAGAGCGAGGAAGTTCTCGAAAATGTTGAAGAGATCATTGCGGTCAGCGATAGCACAGACGAAGTACATGGCGACGACGACGCAAACCCAAAGATCATCGGGGATAGCCTTGCCAAACCGGCCTAGCACTTGGTATCTAGGAGCGGTGGTGTATGTGCCAGGGATGTTGTTCGAGATGATGCCCAACGCGACGACGACACCGCAAAATTCCCCGAAGCCGCCGAGGATGAGAGCGCCGGAGGAGGTGTTGTATGCGGTTGCGAAAGCGGGATTGGATATTACTCCTGCGCCGAGAACGACACCCATGAGGGTGACCCAGACGAAGGAGAGGGTGAGACCGATAAGAAAGGTGGGTCTCTTGTCGGTGTTGACGGGGTAGTATCCGTAGGTGAGAGGCACGGATATACAGAGAGAGGAGGAGAGGCGGTGGGCGGTGATTGGTGAGCGGGAGATTACTGCGTACTTGGCTACGTGGTCGTCATTGTCTGCTTCTTGGCCGTCTGGTGTCGCCCGATACAATGGTATTGGCAGGTGCCTGCTCAAAACTGTATGTCTCATTATTCCGTGCCTAGATGATCTTTCTTTCTGTCACTCGAAGCTATGAGCAGTTGACTGATAGAGCTTCCATGGAAAAGCCCAATGCGCGTCGTACTACCGCCACCTAATCGCCGACGCTGTATTTAACATCTCCTCCGACTTGATGATGTTGTTCCTTCCACTGCCATTGTTGATCAAAGCTCAACTTCCCCTCAGGAGGTACGCAGCGCTTCGCAGCTGCTTTACATTCTCACTGACCAGTTGTCTCCAGAAAATCAATCCTTTCAGGTATCTTCGTTGTAAGCGCTCTAAGCCCAGGGTTACAAACTTATGTGTACTAACCTTGCCTCTTCACAGATTCCTGCTGCAGTTTTGGACCGCTGTTATGACATCACCGCTGGCTACGGCAGCCTCACCTAACTTAAATGGTAGGCCGATGAAACATCCACCGCAGTCATCGTCGCCAACGTCCCCCACCTATGGCCACTCCTCAGCCGCGTCTTCCGTCTGGGCGCCTTCAAAAGTAGCCATGGTCCTGAGTCATCCAGCCGCCTGAAATCATCCAGCGTGGTTCAAAGCCGGCGACGCCCGACTCATATGGACACCGATGGATATCTGAGGAGCGAGAGCGAGGAGCGCATTGCCAACAAGGGAGCAGGGTCATGGACGACAAACTCCTAGTCGATGAACCATGATCTGGAACTTGGCGCTGGGAATGATAATGCCTACTCGGCTACTGCTGGAGGTGGGAACGATGGTAAGGGGGGCGGTAATGAGATGTGGGGTACGACGAGGAACGAGGAGAATAAGTAGAGTATTAACGAACGGGGAAACTAAAAAGGGATTAACGATCCATGGAGGCGGTATTGTTTTTGAATGGGTGGCACTACAGAGACACCCCCTTTACCTACATAGACACCCCCCCGATCGCTAGATAAACACCCCCCCTATATCTGGTTAGTGGCCGTGATTGCCGTACCCATTAGCATGTCTACCGCAGGCAAGCGGTAGCCCAGCTCCAGCTCCAGCTAGGGCGACAGCGTTGCCAGGCCCTCGGGGTCGTAGATATGGCAGGCCTGCCCCGAGGATAGGCTTTAATAAGTTAGCTTGGTAGCTGAGCTGACTCAGCGACGCTAAAACAGTTTTCTTCTAATTAAAAGACGTCGGATTTGAACGATTTGAGGCCTTTCTGCTATGGGCGTAATTTTCGGCCAGAATAAGGGCGGAAATGGCGAAAATCCTATTTATACTTAGTCCATAGCGATCCTATCAATGAACCCTCTCTTTACACCTAGCTACATACTCTATTTGAAGATCTGCATATTCAGAATCCTAGTGTATGTGACGTCGTCGTCGCCGTCGGTCTTGGGAATGAGGCAGTAGCCTCACTACCATGCGCCGGCGTCGCCCGTTCGGTATTGTTACGGCAACCGCGGCCACTAACCAAAC
>JAABUS010000800.1_pt1 | contig 75262 bp, 58 predicted proteins | sample 5560161 | NCBI WGS metagenome assembly JAABUS01 (sample SAMN10711885, study PRJNA513376) | rock metagenome | isolation source: Antarctica rocks | place: Antarctica: Victoria Land, Trio Nunatak nord | collected 2016-01-04
TAAATTAAATTCGAACTTTTATCTTAATACTAACTCTATATAATATAATTATTAATTATATTATATTTAATTTTATTATAATTTCGTTTTTATATAATATATCTATTTTATTATTATATATAATATATAATATCGATTATATTTAAATATAATAATTTCTAGTAAATTAATATAATTATAATACTTTAATATAATATATAAATATAGTAATATTTTACTCGAGAGAATAATATATTATTATTTTTCTTAATTCTTTAGTATTTTAATATATATATTTTTAATTATTAAGTCGAATAAATTAATTAAATCTAGTCTAAATATTATAGACTAGCGCTATATTTTATAAATATAGTATACTTCTATTTATAGATATATAGTACGAGATATAAAGGATAAAAAGTAGATTACCTAGAATTCTTAATTAAATATACTAATATCTTTGTCGGCGCTAGCCCGATTTAGATAATTTTTATATTTTTGAAATCAGCGCTAAAATGCGCTTATTTTATACATATAAAGTGAATCATTATTCCGAACTTTATATTCTGATGTTCCTGCCCTCCGGGAGATCGACGCGCTAAGGATTTAGAGCCAAAATCGAGATTTAGGAATAAATTCATATATCTATATAGAGTAATAGGTTTATAATAATAATAGGCGCGTTGGAAAGCCCTAAGTCAGGGCTATATCTTATATATCTAAATATTTTTTTTTCGTAATAGATCCTGGGTGGAATCCCGGGCGATTCTACCTGTATAGAGATCGGGGCCCTCGGGAGAGCTGGGATCTCGCGCGATTCCAACCTAAACCTAGATAAGTAAGAGCTAAGCCTAAATAAGTTAGAGCTAAAATCTCGAGCGATCCTATATGATAATATAGAGTGTAAAAATTTTAAACGCGGGGTCGTCTAAAATTAATATAAATTAAAATAATAAAATTTAATAAACTCGATTATAATTTATAAAAATATTTAACTAGTTAAATAATTAAATTATTAATATTATTATTTTTTAAATAATTATAATATAGTTTAAAATAAATATCTAGGTTACTCGCCTATTATTTAAAACTCCTATATTAACGGGGAATATATTTTCTTCTTTATTATTAAAATCAATATTCTCGTTTTTAAAATAAATTATAAAAGTAATTTTAATAGAAAAAACTATCTTCCGAAACTTTATCGGACTAGAAAAATAATACTTCGCTATAAATAAAACTATAATTTAATAAATAATTAATAATATTATCGAAGTTATTATTAAATCTATAACCGCTAGATTCGTTATTATTATATAATTAAATTAATAAAAATTATAAGGACTTTAGGGTCTTTAAGGCCTATAAAGTCTTTAAAGAAATAACTTTATTATAATAAATTCATCGAGGTAGAATATTATTAATATAAAATTCTTTAACTTTAATTATAATAATAAATTATTTTATAATAATACTCTTATAGAGTATATAGGAAAAAATATTTATTTCCGCGATATATATCTCTTTATTAATTATATTAAATAGTTTATCTTTATTAAAGGCGCCGAAGTCGTATATATTAATTTATAATTTAATTTATAAAGAATATTATTTATTTAATAAACTAGCGAATTATTAAATATAAAATATTATATTACTACTTTAAATACCGGTATTAATAAATAAATAATATTATTAATAAAGCGCTTTAAATAACTCTTTAATATTATTATTAATTTTTTACTACGGGAGATTTATATTTTTAAAAATACTATTAATAAATATAAACCTAAGGAGTTTATATAAAAGATACTACGAGTTATTAAAAATATTAATATTTTAAAATTTAAACCTTAATTTAATATAATTTATAATAATATTAATTTAGATTTTCGTATTTATATCCTATATTTTATAAATTAATCGATTATCGATTCTTTCTTAATATAACTAGATAACCGAAAATTTAAATAATAAATTATAATAACTAGGAAATTTAATAAATAATTAAATAAATAATTAAATAAATAAATAATTCCGTAGAATTATAATAATTATAATTATAAATAATATTAACTATAATAATAGTAGTATAGTTAATATTAGAATTTTTATTAATCTTTTATTTTTTACCGTTTTATAAAAGACTTTAGAACTTTATATAAAAATATTTATAGAAATAATAATATTATTTCTAAGAGTAGTAATACTCTTTATAATAATAATTTATATAAATTATTTCCTTTTTATTCTTTTTAACCTTAATAAAATAATATTAATTAATAATAATAATAATATTTTAATTATATCCCGCCTCTTTTAAAATAATTATAAATAATAAATAGAAATTTAAATTTATTATTTAAGTAAAAGATATTCCTTTTTAAATTTTAAAATTAAAATTTAAAAATAAAAAGAAACTTTAATAGAAATCTCTTTAGGAAGTTTATTATATAGAAGGTTTATTATATTAATAATTAATAAAACTCTAAAGCCGGTTTAACGGAAGACTAGTTTATAAAAAAAAAAAATATAACCGAAGATTTTAATAACGAAAGTTAAATAATAAATTTCTATAATTATAAAGACGTTTTTTATTAAAATATAATATAGGCTAGTAAACCGGATAATAATATTATTAGTTAAAAATATAAAGAAATAATTAATAAACTTTTTATTAATAAATACTTTATTATAATTAAAATTATTATTTACCGACTATATAAATAATTGTTTTTATCTAGTAATAAATTATATAAATATATCCAATAGTATTAATTTAAGGTAAATATAACTATTAACGAGATATTTATTATAGCGGATTCTAGTATAATTACGGTATTAATAATTATTAAAATATATATATTTTCTACCTCGCCGAAGCGGATTATTAAATTTATATTTATAGATAAATTTACTAGTAATTATATATTCCGAGGTTATTAATATATTATAATTAAAATTTCCGTAGAGTTAAATAACTAACTCTATAAATTCTATTTTAATATTAAATATATTATAAATTTTATAAATTAATAGTTTTTAAAGAAATTTATAAATAGAGTATTAAAATAAATATTTCTATAATTAATAAAGTTCGCTAGACGGTATTATTTTATATAAATATAACTATAAAAGTAAAATCGATAAAGTTTTTTAATAATTAGGATTTATTATTTAAACTATTTTAATTTAATACTTTAATAATATTAATTTATATCGTTAATTACGATATAAATAAGATTATAATTCGGAATAATATAATTATACCGGTAATAATAGAGAGGTATATTAAATTTAAGAAAATAATAAAATATAAAGTAGTTAAATATTTCTAGGTCGACGCTTTTTATACTAGCCTAGTAATAAAATTATTAAAAATTTCCACTTTGAAGTTTTTTATAAAATTTTACTTTAAAGTAAATTTTATTTTAATAATTATATTTAATATAATTACCGCCCCTAGTACTTTTAATATTAATATTATTTCGATTACACCGATTAATATTTAAAATAAAATATTATATATTTTTATAACGCCGAAGTCCTCGATTTAGAATCTCTTTTTTATTATAAAGCCTTCTATAAAGAAATTTATAATAATATAATATTATATTATTAAAGTACCGAACTTTTAAAAAATATTATATAATACTAGTATTATAATTTACGGAGACGACTCCTCGGTTAATAAAATTACCGATATCGTCGATTCTTTTTTTAATTTCTAGAAAAATATAAAAAATATTATAAACGTCCTAGAATTTAAATAGATAGAAATTTTTTTAATTAATAATTAAAAAGAGCTTTATAAAACTAGCCAAGCTCGTATATATTCGTTAAATAAATAGGATAAAGATATTATTTACGAAACCTTCGATAAATTATATTAGTAGAGAAAAATAAAATAAATTTTTATAATAATACCTTTCTCTTTCCCGTGTTTTATAGTTTAAAAAAATATTATATCGAGGCCGAAGGGCCGTATAATAGTTAATATTAAAATATTTAATAAAATTATTATATTTAACGCGTATCCTATATTTATTTAAATAGAAATCCTAATTTTATTTATTAATACTACGTATATCTTAATTATCGACGCTATTATTTTCTTTTATTAATAGGAGGTAAAACGATATTATAAATATTATTTAACTATAACTATTTATAGAGGTTAAGAAATATTTAATATTTTTATAATAAAATATTATAACTCGCCGGTTTATATTTAATATATAATTAACCGAATTTTATATCTATACCGAAAATTCTACCGCGTATATATAGATAATATTATTATTTTTTCTACGTCCTTATTAAAGTATATCGAATATTTAATACTAGTATTTTAAGCGCTTTTAGAGATAAATATTTACCTTTTTATAAAAAAATCTTTCCTAAAGTACCCGTCGGTATAATTATTTAATTAATATATTAATATCTTAAACCTAGTAATAATTAATAATAAACTCGTTATAATATAGAACTTTTAATTCCTACGGATATTATAAACTCTAGAATAATACTTTAAAATAATAAATTATTTAAAATAATATATTTTATATTACGTAATTATTATTAAACTATTCTAAAATAGGAAGATATTATTAAATTAATAAAATTATCGGAATATATAAAGTAAAAATATACGGGGTAATACTTATAAAATTATTATAAAAAAATCTCTACTCGATATATTTACTTTAATAGAAATTAATATATATAAATATTTATAGGAGTTATTTACTAGTTTTATAATACTATATTATACCGACCCTAAAAGGCCTTTATTCGTCGATTTAAATACTAGTAAAGAATAGGGCTTCGGCGTATATATATATTATATTAAAAATAATAATATCGAAACTCCGCTTAAATAAAAGACGTTATAATTTATTCTCTTTTTATTATAGTAGTTAACCTCGGTTAAAACTAGGTACTAGTTTACTAAATTAAAGATAATTAATATTATATAAATCGTAAAGAAGATTCGCTACCTTATCGAAATAATTAATAATACTACTATTATTATTATCTATACCGACTACGCGTCTACTATAAATATTATTTATTAAATATCGATAAATATTATATCTATTAAAAAACTAAATTTTAAATTAATCCGTATATTAGAATATTTATAAAGATTTAGAATTAAAATTCGATATAAATTAAATAAAATTAATATAATACCCGATACTTTATTACGCCTAGTAAATTATTTATATTAACTAGAAATTAATAAATCGATTCTTAATACCCTCTTTATAGTATTTCTAATTAATATTATTACCGTAAACGACGAATTTAAAATATATATTCGTAACGTTTATATAGAATTATATTAGGTTAAGATTATTATTATAATAGAAAAAAACACCGCTTTAAGAGATAACGCCGCGAAATTACTATATAAACTAGTCGATAATTTATTCTATTATAACGATATCGAATATAGTTTTCTCCGTCTATATTTATTAACTTTACTAGAGTATAAGATTTTCTAGAAAATATATAATAATATAGGGTACCCGGGTTATACTAGAATATATAAAAAATTTACTAATAATATTTATATATTTAATATATTAATAAAATTATATAAATACCTTCGCTATTATCTCTATTATTAACTATATTAAATATTAAGATATTAATTATATAAATTGTTATAATTAATCTACTCTCCTATTAGGCCCTTTTATATTTTTATTATTAATTTTATCTTAATACTACTAAAGGTTATAATAAGAGAAAATTATATTATATTAATTATATATAAATTTAATAAAGCGGTAACTTTTATTACGGGTTAAATAATTTAGAGTAGGTTTTAATAAATAGACTAGTTATTAATTAAATTTTTATTATTAAATTGAGGCCTTCCTATAACTATTATCTTTAACGGAGATTAACGATTTATTAATTAATTATAGAAGTAGATTATAATTAAGTTTAAAATTAATATATTTTATTTAACGGTATATTATTTATAGATTAACGGATAATCTAAAAAATTAAATAAAATTATCGAAATTATACTCCGTTACTTCCTATTTATAGTTAATATAAATAAATAACTAGTAATATTACCGTAGTTATCTACTACTCTAAATAATTTAACTAAATATAATAATATATATTTAATATTTATATAAATCCTATATAGTTTTAAAATTAAGGAACTACTCGATTTATTAAATTTTAATAATTTTAATTTTTTAAATACCCCCGCCGAAGCCTTCCGCGACGTAGAGTTCTTTATTACAAAAATATCTTTATTTATTATAAGAGCTACTATAGAAGCCTTTTATAATATCGAATATTTTAAAATATTCCCTATTATAGTATAGCGCTCTAAATATATTAATATTTAAAATATTATTACTTTTATTTTAATTTAAATAAAGGAATATTATAATTCCCGCTATAAACCGATATTCTTTAAAGTCGGTAATATAGTATATTTATAATTATATTATAGATATTAAATAACTAGTATTCTCTCGTGTAAAATTAAATAATAATTCGTCGGTCCCTTCTAGGTTATTAAATATATTAGAAGATTTATATACCGCCTATAATTACCGCCTATTATAATTATTTATAATATTATTTTAATCGTATATTTAGAACCTATTATAGTCTCTTTTTTTAATTTTTATAAAAAATATCTAGAACTCCCTAAACCTATTATTATCAATAACGAAAATAAATATAAAATAGATAAATTAATATAAAAACGATAGCGTCGGTTTAAGAAGGTAAAGAATATTATTATATAATATTTAATTCACTAAAAGAACTACGGCCTAGAGAATAGTAAATAGATATTAGTTAAATAATTTTAATATATTAATACCCTAGTAGAAGAGTATAAAACTAGGTATAGATAATTTATTAAATTTTTTTAATAATAATCGAGTATTTATTCTACGGGCTTTAAGAAGTATTTTACTATATTTATTTTAATATAATTTATAAAATATCCTTAAATATATTATCGGGGTAATAATTTTATTTATTTAATAATAATTATTATAATTATAATTTAATATATTATTTACTAGTTTTTTAATACCGAAATTTATTTACCTTAATATTTCGCCCTTAACGAAGTAGAAATAATAAATTATTACTACTTTATAAAATATAATTTTATTAAAATTATTTTCGATTAAAAAAAATAAAGAATTAATTAATTAGAAATTAAATCTTTTAGTTAATATTAGAATATATTCTATATTTTATATCTCTTTACTAAAGTTAGTAGACTTTTTAATATTTTTATAAAATATTTTTTATTTTTAAATTAAAGAAAAAACGAAGTTTGAGATAAAAAGAATTTTAAATTATAAAAATTAAAACTACCTCGTTAAATAAAAGAGATATAACGAATTAGAGAATATTTAGGAATTATTAATAAATTTAATTAATTATCGGGAGTTTCTAAAAAAATTTCGGGGATTATAATTTAAAAGAGTTAATTATAAGTTTATAACGAATTTTTTATAAATATAAAATTATCGAGGTAGAAAGTTTTAATTATTATATATTTTATTTTATTAAATTTCTTGAATTTCTTTAAATACTCTAACTTCTCTATATTTATAAATTCTTTATTAAATATTTTTTATTTATATTTCTTCAAGAATTACTTATATTAATAAAATCTTTTTAATTTTATATTTTTTTAATAAATAATATTATTCGTCGTAGAGACGGCCTCGTTAATTATTTCTATCCCGTAGTATAATAAAAATATATATATAAAAGTAGATTTTTTTAAAATAACGTAATATTATAATTTTAACGAAAAGTTATAATTATTTAGTCCGAAAAATTTATAAAATTTAATATAATATAAATAATTTAATAGAGTCTCTTTATTATAAATTAAATTATATTTGAAATAATATTTAATTTTCTAAATAATAAATATTAACGAAGGGTAAAGAATAATAGAATATAAATATTAAAAATTAAGAATTAAATATAGAATATTCTAGTAGTATAAGATTGAAAAAGAGTATAATTAATTATGAATATATAATTTAAGATACGGTGAAATACTCAAAGCTGGGAATATCTAAGTATTATCTATTAATATTGTGTAGAGATTGACCTAGTATACTCATTATTGGACACAGCCAAGAGTATGAAGCCACTCAAAGACACTGTCTATTACTGTCGAATTTTCTCGTGGAATTGATCCGCAGAATCCCCGTCAGATTTAATTCCGAACGTCCCAAACCCTCCTACAATCATTCTACCTATATCGCAGTATCACGTCTCGATGAATACCCAATTTCCACCTTTTACTCTCTCCACCATTCAAAATATTTTTCCGCATGGCCATGACTTCCAGCTGCAATGCTATCACCCCTCCCTCGTACCAGATCGCGAGTAACAAGCTCGCACTCACGGCGGTACTCATCACCCTCAAGGCGAAAAAGACATCACTTTCGCCTAGGTGCTGATTTATGCAGGCGCTGAGAAGCGTAGCGAAGAAGATTAGGGCGCTGAAAATGATGCTAATGATGAACGTGTTGGTCATGGTGCTGCACTCCTTTGTCTCGTCCTCGCTTAGTACAACCATTGTACTGATGAAGGTAGTAAGACCTAGAACGACGGTAGTGATGCATGTTGCAAGCCAGACAGTCCCGTATGGCGCTTCCGGTGAACATGGATTCGAGCGAAGGATGTTGGTGGAAAGTAGACAGATTAGGAAGGCGACCAAGATGAGTCCTGGGATGACGGCTGATCTTCCGCACTTGATCTTTTTTGGCTCTTGGTTGGCTGGTGTGTTCATCACTGTCTGGCAAGTAGGGCACAGTGTGGCTATAGGCATAGTAGTTCTCATCGTTGCTGGGAGTATCACTGTCGAGGAGGGAAGAGGAGAAAGCTTGGAAAACTTTGAGACTGAGATTTGATCCACATGCCAAGACTCGTGGCAAGTTGTGGAAGCGTGACGAGGATCATACTTTGAAGTATAGCGCGGCCACAGTACTATGACGTTATAAATTGACCGTCCACAGCATTGCTAACTTCTCTTCGGGCGTCCCCCGTAGCAGCCAATATGATATCGATCAGCGATGGAACTTCCAATGTCGCGGCTCTAGACATCTCTTGAGTCGCCACTTGTGAATATAGGGCGAGAAGATAGATAGTTCAGACTGTGTATGAAACAAGAGTCGAGCGGTTCTACAAAACTCTTAGCCCCCAACAAGATCTGAACTTTGACCGGTATCACGTTGAGGAGCCCAACCTCTCTGGCTCTTGACACCACGCACAAGCCATTGAGGACATGATGAGTAATATGCCTGAGCTGGAGCCCCAAGTAACACATTCCATCGAATGATCGCGTGCGCTGTTAGCATTGCAGTCCATGTGATATCTGAAACTGGCACTGGCTTGCTAAAGTAAGTTTCGAAATGGCTTGGCTTGTAGAAATAGTGGAGTCAATTTTGCCTTCCCTAGACTAGACCTTGGGCAACTTCGGAATAGCCGGAACTTTTTCTCTCTCTCTTTCTTCTTCGAACAATAAATCATTTCACTACATCCCCCAACAAAACATCCTCCCACCGCACACTCTCCTCTCCTACGTATCCCTTCAACACCGATCAGTCTTCCAACCAACCCTTCCCAATCACCATGTCGTGGATCAAAACCCTTGCACGGAAAGCAGGCTTGGCTATCAGTCTGCAATGGATACCGCAATCCACGCGAGGCCCAACAGTCCTTGCAATCAAGCTGGCCACGGCTACTTCGCCTATTTTCCTTTCGGAGTACCGCAAGCGCCAGGACCAAGTAACGAACGAAGGACTTATTCTGGCAGAGCGTAAGCAGCGGCGGGATCAACAGTCCGAGTCATCGAGTCGAGTAAAATTTGCCCGTTCCCGTGAGAGACTCATGCGGCCTCGAGGGGAATTCGAAGTGAAGGAGCCATGATTGGAGAGTGAGGTACGGGCCAACCAAAAACGCAGATGACAGCTGAGGAAGGTTTTTCACTGTCTTGAACCTTCGAGAAGGCCAGGAACTCGCGAGCGACCACAGACCTACGACAGCTTCATCTTTCAATTGGCTACGATCCTGTTGCTTAATACATGCTATCGAATTCAGCACAGCTGAGGGTTAAATGGATGAGTAGATCCAGCGCTAACTTCGACGGCATAGCGAACGTGCTTCTTGATACGCAACCAAGCTTCTTTCGTTCGCGATTGACGATGGCAACAGTCATATCGAAGATTGTCATCTAGTGATACGCTAGCACCACCAATCATTGTCATGAAGGGCCACACATCATTCTAAAAGAAAATTCTCCCACCCAACGGGGTATTCCAAGAATCGATCCGAAGAGTCTCAGAAGATTCTTATTTATTCCCGCTGATAACCCACGCTCTCTGGTGACAGCAAAGTAGCACTTAAACGTGTCTGAATGTGGAAAGAGTGTCACGAAACGACTGACAACCCTTGCTCGCCTGCTGGCTTGCTGTGATCCATTCGGGCACCCTACATCTGCGGCATTGCTTGTATGAAAACAAAAATATATGCTGGAGTTGTGGAAACCCCACCTTCAGAAGGTGCGACGAAGGTTCCATTTGTCCAAGAGCCGCAGAAAGTTGAATGCCTCGGTAGGAGGCCATTCTCCGACCCCACGACGGAAGACGATGCTTCGAATGCTAAGTACCTACTTACCAATCATGACGAGCACGCTGGCAAAGTTCCAGTGCGCATTGAGCCCGATGTCCTTAGTCTATGAACTCCGGTTTACTCGCTTTTGACTCCTCGGTCTCAAGCTTCTCTCATATGTTACTCCGGCAGGGGAGTATTAAGAGACTTTTTATGCAGGGTGAATGAAGGGACTGATAGGCGCATGGCCATCATCAGTAAAGCCTAGATATAGTGGTCGCAATGGAAGAGACCTGGACACGAAAGAGGGCTGCAATTTGCTTGATAGTAGATCCATGGTTCTGTTTCACGAATCTGAGCTGGTAGAAAGTCATCACAGCACAGCTTCGGCTAAACCATAGCACGGCACCAAATAATTACTGGGAGACGTCAATAACACCAGACCTCTAATCTAGCAAGCGACTCCACATCAAGTTGGGTCATCAAAAATTGACACAATGTCTACCGGTAAAGCCAACGACTGATATATAGTGAGCGGATGGTCTTCATAGACGTGAAACATACTAAGTAGACTTTATATACCCTCTTTACATCCAGTAACTTCTCCTCCTCCGGTCCCACCGCCTTGGTAAACTCTTCGTCTTCAAAGCATTCGAAAAGCTAAGTGACAGCGCGATCGATTGGCATCTACACTCTACCTAAATCCGTATGGATGGATGGAGGGAAAGAGCGAACCTTTTCATAGGACATTGCCTCGTAAATAGCGATCTGAACGGTATAATTAGTCATGATCTGTCTGAAACGTCTATTCCTGCCGCCCAAATGATCAAGACTTGCGCCGAGCCGTTGATATGACCCTGCAGATATACAATATCGCATTAGCAGGCAATAATCAACATTACCAAGGTTCACAAAAAGGCCCTCTCAAACACACTTGTTCGTATGTGAGCAGGTTTTTCTTGACAATGGCTAGCTGGGAGAAGATTGGTGCGAAGTCATCACGCCTATGCAGATAGTGAAGTCAGCATTACTCCAGGTCATCGACCTCCAGAGCTACCACCGCGGTCTCATTAGAGAAATCTCATGATAGAGTACTTACCAAGCGGTTTGGAAATCTTCAATGCTCATTCCTTGCTTCCTGTAAACAAACACCACCAGTCGGACTCTGTCCGGTCGGCTACCTGGAACTCGTTGCGGCTTTTGATCGTCTGCCATGTTGATTGATATTTCATGACATGTTGTCTACACATGCCACTGTAGAGGTGTGGGGGAAAAGCAACGCACTAAACCCTACCCCACATTCGTCATTTTAGAGTTTAATCTACATCATCCGTAGCGCCAAGAAGCAACTTCTAGGAGGACCAGTTGTAGAAAATGTGTGTCTGCATAAATCTGGGGATCTTCACTCCTTGGCAATGTGCGATTCAGTCTTAAGCAAGTGTACGCGCAATATCGTCATATGCTTCGACAAACAAGACGATGAATGCAACTAAATTTACCGTAATAATTCTTAGTGCATGGAGAAATAAAGGCCAAGCTACCTATTTGCTCGAGTTATCAGTCCGTTCAACGCCTAGGACTCAATCTATCTCCTCGAGATCCTCCTCCGTTAAGAAGCAGCCAGACAGACTCGGCTTCCCGGCCAGGGGTCGCTCTCCGTATCAATGCAGCACTGGAACTCGATGTCGTCTTCCTGGCGCCAGCCTGCTCGGCCAAGAAAATCGGGTTCCATGGAAGTATCTTTCTGCTGTTTTTAGTCTCATCAAAACCACGATCTGTCAGTAGCACATTATAGCCACCATATGCCTTAGTACCAGTGAGCGAGTGGCTGAACTGGTAGTACTGGGGGCCCCGAGCGATTGTATCGTCGGTGCCGCTACCGGTGTTCGAAGGGCACTACATTCATTGCGTCAGTTTTTCTCTCGCTTCGCAATACTTCACGTGAAAGAGCGCTGGATATTGGAAGACCATAATCTCCGGCTACCCACAGATGACCAAAGACTACAAGAAAATAATCAAAGCCTTCGAAGGGCTACTTGTAGTTATGTTTACGTCAGTAGCTGTACCTTGTGTCCAACTGATTGAGAAAAATGAAGAGAAGCTAAGGCCGAATGTGGCGAATTTCTCATAGTCGCTGAGGAAAATTTAGATCGCGCACAGATGCTAGGGACTTCCACTCAAACTGACCCATCGAGGGCCCCTCCTACTGCACTTGTAATTTATACAGACCACTGGTTGGAGAACGAAGCCCCGCCTTAATCAACTTCTGCTTCGTTAACGACCCAGAAACCGACAATACTTTGCTCACCCCCATTCGGACTGGCATCGGATCCGGCACCGCTCACGAGGTCAGGCGTTTATTCAAGCAATACGACACTCACATCGCGGGCTGCTATGAAGAGCATGTGGTTGTTGGCCTCCTCCACTGTCAAGTTGAACGGTCTTGTCAGATACTGTATAGGCAGCCCACGTAGCCATAGCGGCTCAAGAGCAGCAGTAGCGGGGTGTATTATAGGACGATGTTTTTGCCACATCATGTCCCGCGCACGAACCAGGTCATCGAGGAACCGAAATGAGGACGGCAATGGAGATTTCACATTGCGAGCACTTCCCATGCCAAGCGATAGCGGACCGTGAGGTAAGTTGAAGCTCAGCTTTTCGTGCTCTGGCGCCAGTCCAATCGTCTCAGCTTAGAGCAGTGTGTCTAAGGTATCCGTCCACAGAATCTCGTATAGCTAGGCCTCGGATAATCGAAAGACGCGCTTCAACTTGCCTGCTTTATCTATACGCACCATGGCTACTTCCGCAAACAATGTTAAAGGGCCCTGGCAGTCTAAAGCGTAGAAGAAGGACTCCCGCAAGGATTAAACGGCTGATTCGAGGTTTTCTAGAAGCACCTCGTTTGCCTGTACCACCCTCTGCCGAATTTTGACAGCGGTAGACTGTTCCGCATCATAGGGAATGTTAGAGAGCAATGCAATTCCTTCCATTGTATTGGTGGCGCTTATGTTGAAGACTGTCTTCGCAGTCAATGGGTCCCGCAAAAAGTGTCTTAGCCATAGCGTCATCCCCCCATAAAGCTGCAAATATCCGCTAGTAACAGAGTAGAACATTGCGGCTTTGGCGAAGAATGCTCGATCCGTTGACTCTCGACTTTTGGAGGATTTCCTTCTGTTTATCTTAATTGCTGTAAGTGCATGTTCCAAATAATACCCTTGTCGTATTGATTGCAGCAGCAAGCGGGAATTACTAAGATCCGAACCAGGCTTAGTGGGCTGCGCGATGATAGTGTTGCGTCTGCGTCTTTCCAGAAAATCAGCTTCAGGATATATTAAACAGGCCCTAGACCAAGGATGGTGTATCTTCTCGCCGCAACGCGGATAATATTCTCGTGGACCATATTTGATGGACTCTGTCTGTCTTCTATCCCTTACTGTGCAACTATACAAGTCTCGGAAGTTCACAGCGGCGAGGCTGTGGGGCTGCACCCAGGATGTACAGATATGGGCCAAGAGTTTGGATGTCCTTTAATCCCTGCATGCCAATGAGAGTGACCAATTGATTGTGTAGATCCTTTGGAGACTCAGACCAGAGTCTAGCCGCTCGAAATATCAGGCCTCCAGAGCGAAGCGATTTGCTCGCTGCTACCTCTGGTTCTGCCTTCAGATATCCGAGAGTAGGTTCGAGAACTTTTCAGACATAGTCGAGGCTAGGTTTCTTCCGCGATACACGGCGCATGAGCGGATCTATGAGCTGCGGCAGAAAGTATTCTTTTGGAAAACGAGGGTCATTCTGAATATCAAGGTGCTCAATCACCAATCATTGCATGAGTGGATAGTGATATTGAACTACCCTTTTCTTTGGCAGCCATTCTAGCAGAATGCTGTATTCCTGCGTGACTATGGTCCGAACGAATCTGGAGGCGTAGGCCGGAACAAGTTGTGCGAGGTGCTTCTGAAGTGGCCTCTGGTCACTACTATTGCATTCAGTCATAGGTTATAGGGCAGAAAGGGGACCTTGAAGTAGCTCTATAATGGCACTTTCTCGTTGCTCTTTCCCGGCTCGAGGTTATCCTCTGCAGGGTCCAATTTCCCTAGAAAGTGCCTTCACGTCATTCACTCCAGATATTGCGAACAGAGCCAGCAGCCCCTCGATTCCGCCAAGCTCACTCCAAACCGTCTCCCATTCTGCACTTCGCAACTCTTCGCCAAAACGTAGAATCGCAGCTTTCCTGACATGTCTTGACAAATGCTGAGAAAGAGCACCACTTAAGGGTTCACTATAATCAAATTGTGGCTGCCAGCCAGAAGCCAAATATATGACGCGGCTGCGCCTCTCGTTGAATTCCGGTAAGGGGGTGATGAGAGACGACCGACACGGATTACGTAACTACTGCATCGCGAAGATGCAGCGCAAGCTCGCGACGGTTGAGCTGACGCAACGTGGAATTGTCCATCGCTCAAGATTATACCAGGCGCTGCTAGTTTCCGAGAGAGGGGCATAAATTGCAAGAAAAGGATAAGAATAAGATCGTGAGATTTTTATAGCTTCAATACAATGAAGCTTGCACTCTAATAATCGAGTACCGCAGCCTGCCTACTCCGTTCATGAAAGTCCGATCCTCATCCGCAAATAGTCGTCCTCTTTTGACAGCACCATCAGCATACTAGAGACGCCAGTCAAGCATGGCTCTTGAGGATGAAAAATGATTGTTGGGAGGATTGATTATCTGAAGGATTATCCGAATTTTTACAGGGCGTTCGTATATTACCGGGGGCTAGTGCTAGCTTTCTTGCCAAGCCGGCTGCTACCGAAACCGTATCGGATCTGGCAAAATGGCTGGTGATCAAGCAAAAACCTCACCTTGCTCAATCCTATCTTATGCTTCGCTTCCAACATTCGCTAAGACTCTGATCAACAAACATTTCCGTATATCATACGATTGCCCAAAGATTCGCAAACTCGACTACCGGAAAGCCACAGATCTATCCGTCACATTCTTACGCCTGTGGTCATGGACGAAGCTACGGATCGGAATGGCCGTATACTCTCCCGTCAAGTGATCAAGCATCTCATTTTGACTGTGTTGCCCATGCCGTTGTCTCGAATCCCGAAGCCGGAGCCGAATCCATCTACTCTAGGATCACTAAGACCAAAGACGGGACGTTCTGGGGGATTGCCCAAGGCATCTATCGGTTCGAGGACTGTAAAAGACTCCCCAACGGCTCACAATCAATGTTTAGGAAGGATTACAACAGCGAGAGTCTTCAATTAGCAGCCCAAGCCATTTCAGGCAGCAGTAGCGCATGTAACTACTCGGACTGACAATCACGGCTAGTTCATTACTAGTCTTTGTGGATTCGCATGAAGACCCTAGAGCTCATCAAATCCTCCTTTCAAGCGGAAGTTCAGCGCAAGCCTGTTGTCACAAACAATTCGCAGTCATAGTGGCCCGTACTGGCTCAGCAAGTTATCGCACATAGCTAATGCTTCAAAGAGTCACATACCAAGCGCCTTTACCAGACAGTGTCTGCGCTTTTGGGCTCTATACTGAATCAAATGCTCTGCTTCTTGATGAAACTTCTTGCCAGGATCAAATACGGTTGTGGCGGCTCAATCCATTTTGCAACTACTCGACGGCCCCAAGCTTGCCTACCCGTGTTTCATAGCGATTCCCATAGTGGAACTCTCGAATACTTACATGAGGAACATCCAAGAAACGGAATGGGTTCCTTCATCGCCAGGGTAGGACTTTGCCTCACAGTCGACATGAAAACAGTCGTCTCCAAGATGGAAAACACCCGTAGCACACAACCTCATATACGAAAGCCATCCCATGCCATCTGGACTTGAACCAACTGCAATTTTGACAGATCAACGACTACTGAGTACAACATATATTGAGCTTTGACAAATCATACCGAAGGCCTCAGAAGGCGCGAAACAGCACAGGACTGATTCGATTTACTCTCGTCGTAACAACACATGACAAGATCTCACGCTCATCAGACAAACGGAGATCTTAGAACGACCAGTATCACCATCTGCTCTCCTTTGGATTCTCCCTCCTTCCTACAACTCTTGGCTCGGCGAACCTGACGGTCGGTGAGCGTACGCCTCCAAAGGCCCGCCGAGCTTCTCCCACTCGTTCGATCCAGGATACCAGCCAGATCCATACCAGGTCTGATGGCCCAATTGGTTATCACTTGTCACCCCAAATATATCCAAGCGCTGGTCAGCATCCTTCACCCAGCTCACCACTGATGGTGCAGAAATGAAGTCACCACCCTTCGGATACCAGTCTTTCACTGAGGGTTGCCACTGATAGTCCTCACGATCAGCATGGCTTTATTCACAAATAACAAGCATTTGCGAAACGTGTTTCGGCTGCCGGGCCTATGGCCTTCACGAAAGCCGACTGGCGTAGTTCGTGGCACAAATTTTTGCGAACAGAAGTTATCATTGCGCAAGGTGACGTACCTGAGTTCCATCCCAGTATTTGTAGTAATACTGGGAGTCCAATCCCAAGGCAACGATGTCAATTCGATTCGGTGAAGAGGTCGCTGCTACTGTGCCTGTGAGCTCGGTACCTCCAAGATCCTCTTCGGCCGACCCTGAAGTATGCCGAAATTAGTATCCTTTTTTCCTAATACATGCAAGGACCGATTGTCAATCTTAAGAAGCAAATGAAGGATCCACCCATCAGGCTTGCGTCGCTATTGCAAACGGGGTATGGTGCGGCATGAAGGTATATAGAAAATATACCTACATTGACTACCATCCCAGTAGACATGGGAAAGGCTGCCCTGGGAGTTTACAGCAAAGACGTCGAGCCTGTTTTCACCCCAGGAAATCGCACATGGAGTCTCGTAGAGGCTTCCAACACCGAAGTCTTCCCACTCAGACCATTTCGTCCCATCCCAATAGATGTGGACGAGACCAGTAGAAGTATCGACAGCAAAGATCTGACAGAACATCAAGTCAGTATCATTCCTTTCTGGGTCTTCAAAAGCCTCACGCCATACGATAATGGAGTTTGAACTCGGCCATTGCTTACATCATTGTGGTTGGGACCCCAGGATACAGCAGCAGGTCCACTAAGCAAATCGCCGCCCAAGTCTTCATTATCACTGTCGCTTGGGCCCCAGCTGGAGCCATCATAGTATTTGAGGTACAAACCACTATCCAAGCCTTTAGCGAAAATGTCTAGCCGACCGGGTGCCCAAGAAGTGGTCGAAGGGGCAAACTTTGCGTCAAGTTTGCCTTTGAGGCTCTCCCAATCACTTCCAGAGGGTTGCCATGAAGAACCGTCGAAGTACTTGTGTTGAAGGCTATTGTCTTGACCGATGGAGAAGACATCCATCTTGCTCGTATTGCCTGATACCGCTGAAGGTGGTGTATCGAAGTCTCCTCCAAGAAGCTCAAGGTCTCCGACTGATGGTCCCCATTGATAGCCATCCCAATACTTGTGACTCACATCTCCAGAGGCCTGGTGTTTGCCATAGACATCCAGGCGGTTGAAGCCCCAAGAGATGGTAGAAAGACTTGGCCCATTGACGGTGGCTGCATCAGCAACGTGGCGGTGAGCATCATGGCAAGGTAGCTTGTGCTCTACACCACGATAGCGCGGGTTATCGGTATGGATGTAGCCCATGAGTAGCTGAATGGTGGTCCTGATGAGTGGTGCCATCTTTTGGAAGTCGGTCCGGATAGTGCACTCTTTCAAGCTCGCCAGACAGACCCTGGAAATGGTTGAGACTTGGGAGGATTGGAGAGGATCTCAAGTCCTTTTATCATCGAGTTGCTCATTCTTCAATGGTGCCCGTTGACTGACCGGACATGCTCGCAGAGCAGCAGGCGAGATGCGGGGTACACGTCGGCAGGAGCTACTTGGCTGCATACAGGTAGCAGATCAGCCAGTCTAGGTGGAATAGAGACTGAATTTACGGAGAAGGCGAGGCCGAAAGACTTAGACTCAGGTATATGCATGCCCTGCAGCCGGAGATGTGTACAATTCTCCGCACTTAGCCTTTCATCACCAGGGAGTTCGTCCATATCTTATGCACGCCAATGACGACGCCAGATATCCCCAAGACCGCGGTGTCCAATTCAGGAGATTGATACGGTCGAGCCGCTGCGGCGCATGCTCTGGATTGCCAGCGACAGCTTCCACAGCGCAAACAACCATAACATAGAACTCGGCATGGAATAGCAAAATATATGCATTGGTAGTCTGAATTGAGGAACCGGCACTTGATGCTCGCAAGGTCCGGTAAAGACGGTTCCTGTTGCAGAACACACCATATTCGTGAGGTAAGAGGAGGAGTTGCAGAATACACCATATTAGTGAGGTGTGAGCAGAACAGCGATTGAGCCAATGGTAAGTCTTAGACGAGACACACTCAAAAGACAGCCATTGCATGTGGATGCGGGGATACCTGGAGATGTAACAATTCTGCGGCCCCACGTCCGATTTAGGGGATTTGGTGCCACGTTGACTGATTGGGCCTAGACCGAACATCTCCGATGCAAGCGCCCCAAGACTCCCCTACTAACGACCCGTATCCCGCTTGGCTCATAATAAACTCGGTTCGCACAAGGCAACCATCCGCGACCGTTTCCTCGTGCTATTGGGGAATGAGGGCTTCCAGTGGCCACGGGCCCTTTTCTTCGCCAAGAAAAACAAATGTCCGTCTCTTTTTAAGACGTCGCTCTGGCCCCAATGCCCAATTAGAGGTACTAAGTTCGGCAGTTTAACCATGATCCCTGCGACCCCTCGAGTCTCTGTCACTATCCGACTACTAATGCTAATCCGCCTTGTCCAACGAGCTGGATGATCCTTTCTGTTGATACAAGCTCACCGCACTTAGCCTGAATGTCGAATAGATTAGCATCATGAGGAGAGGCATGCCTATCTCCGCAAGTATCTCCTACCACAAATAGCATGAACCCATACTACATAGCATCCGTCGTCGAGGCACGGACACACCCGCTAGTCAAGTAGCCGCAGATGATGAGCGTATCTACCTTCAGGCCTATGAGCATACTGGCCAGCGAGGTCCCAAAGAAGGAGCTGCTATACTGCTTTTCGATGACCGTCTCGCCTGGTTGTGGTTTGCATATACTTGACTCCGCGGGGAAGTCGCCAAGCTTCTTGCCAAAATTAAAACAGCTGAGACCTTTTTGTATCTTGTACTTGTATCAATTACCCCCAGACTCTGGATTTTGATACACGACTTGTGTGGAAATGAGTGGAATCTATTTCTCCCGGCATGTTTGAATCAGACGCTCGACGTTTTGTAGTGCTGTGTCAAAGCGCTCAGGTGCGTAGAGGGGACTTCCAGGAGTCAGAGACGCATCGCGAACGTCTATCGCAAGGAGCGCCGGCGTGTTGCCAAAGGGTAAACCTGTCTGCGAGGCCGCGGAACCGGATCCAGAATAGCTATCCAGGAGGTCCTGTGGATAGTCCCCTGTTGCTGTTGACATTTTTGAAATGGACGAGATGGCCTCTGTACGATCCTGGTTAATGTGGATATTCGATGTAGAGGTTACGAGCTGCAAACCTACTATTCGCTATTTCAGTAATCTTACTTGTCTTCATTTTTGCGTAAGAGATATCTTATCGACTATCTTTGTATGCGTAGCGTCATCATGCATGGAGATCTGCAGACTTACATAGCCCCACCACCTACCATCGTATGAGAATTACAACCCGTGCGACAGAATACCGATGAATCGTGATTGTTGAACCATGGACAATCGAAAGTGACGGTAAAGTCTTCGACAAAGCTAAGATCTCTAGGATTTTGGACGTCAGTTTTTACATTTGTCGAGGCCTTGGCACATTGCTTTTTAGGGTATTCAGGGAAACGTGAAGACCGAGGCATTTAGTATCTGATGTTGAGCTGAGTCTATTCTCATCTAATAGAAGTTAACTCGCCGTAGTATGGCGACGTCGCCAAACTACCGCCTCGGCGTGGATGTTGGAGGCACTTTTACAGATCTTCTACTTCTCTAAGAAGATACCGGTGAGACGTGGCGGGCTAAGGTCCCCTCTACGCTAAAAGACCAATCTCTTGCAGTGATCAATGGGAAAGATCAGATTTTAAGGAATATTCCCAACGGCGCGGACATCGTGCCGAACGTATTTAACTACGGAACAACAGTAGCTACGAATGCAATCCTGGAGCAGAAAGGTGCCAAGGTCGCGCTGGTGGTGACAGAAGGTTACAGAGACATCCTACAGACTAGAAGATCTCAAGTACCAGGTGGATTAGCGAGCTGGATCATATGGCCAAAGCCTGAACCTTTGGCTCCGTCGAAGCTCCCGGACGGCTCGCTACTGATGGTACAGAAGTCCGAGAATTTGACGAATCCATCTTTGCTGAGAGGTTAGACCAATTCTAGAAGCGAAACCCGATGATGTTACCATTCGCTTGATCAACTCCTTTGCCAACCCCGTGCATGAGAATGCGGCTAGGAATGTTGTAGCCAGACTCCTGCCAGACACGCCAGTCTCAATATCCTCGGAAATCTTATCCGAACTCATGGAGTATGAGCGTACAATCACTACTGTGGTCAACTCATACGTGGAGCCAAGTGTGAGCCGTTATCTAGAGAATCTCCTTACGTCGTTGGAGGGCAAATTCTGCTGCACATGATATCTACAAGCTTTGAGAACTCTGTCTATGGGCATTTGGGCGACCCAGGTGTGCAGTATGTGGTTCCGATGACCTTCTTCCCACCACCAGGTACGTATTCCACATGGGTGAGATGTACGAAAAGGATGGAGGGTTGTTTAATGGTTGATCAAGCTCGCTGGTATTCACCGCTCATGTTCCCTAGGTTCATCTTTGTACGCGGCAAGGATCACCGTTGAGAACCATGCTGCGGTGACTGGGCGGTGGTTTGATCTATGGGCAGGTGCTGTGGCTATGAGTGCAATGTGCGTCTCTAGAGGATTGTCTGGGAGTGCAAGCTTTGGGAGCCTCACAATCACGCTTGATAGATTTGGTAATGAATTGGGAGACGCCACTGCAGTCTCGTAATGTCAGTCTTCGAGAGACACATCAGTCCTTGTAAACAGGTATGTACATGCGTTTTACGATCTTATATACTTATGCGAGGTATGTTCAAAGGCCATTCAGTGCATTCTGAGCCTTGAAAACACTCCCTCTATCAAAATAGTCAACTAGCACCCCATTTGGCGGCCTCCCATGCAACCTCTGGCACAGATCCGCCTGCGCACCAATACTGCCATTGCCCGTCGCCGCGTTTGTTCTTTTGGCATCATACCTGTCCGGCAAGTCCATCCCAAGGATATGAGTATCCAGGAAGTGATTCATGATATACATGCGCTGTGCAGCAACTTCTGGCGATTGGGCCAGATCTTCAGGTCTATCAATGATACACTGTGGGAAGTCTGGGTTGGTGGTATCGAAGGGCGTTTCCCAGAGATACTCGAATTCGGGAAGGATGAAGGGCACGAATGCATTGGCTCCTGAGTCCAGGAAGGCAACGAGGCGTTTCTCGGCTGTGATTAGTTCGCCCAGGGTGGGCCATGAGTCGAGGACAGAGGCAGTGTGGTTCGCAAAAGGGATATATGCGTGCTCTTGTGCACCGCTTGAGTTGAATGCTTCTGTAAAATAATCGATGCTGACATAGTCGCCGTTTGTAAGCAACAGTGTGACGACCTCTTTCGGATGCTTTTCCAGCCAAGTAATGATGGTCCGAAGAAAGTCTTGTAGACTGCCAGCGTCTTTCATACCGCAATTAGTGTGGCAAAGGCTCAATGTTCCTTCCCCGTCCAAACGAGTCTGCGTTTGCAGAAATCGGATACCGGCATTTAGCTGACTGGTAACTTCGACGTTCTGGTTGTCCATGGGCAATATTCCCACGAATGCAGCATCATGTGATGCTATCTGCGTAATGTTCGAGAACCTGCGGTTGCAGAGTTCGGTGTGACCATTACATCCCATTTCGGGCTGACTTTGAAGATGGTAGAGGCGAGGAGCCAGCTGCTCGCAAATGTTGAGCATCGCGTTGGCTAGAATGGTGCAACAGAGAATAGTGAGGATGGTATAATTGATAAGGACGTGTATGCGTATTGCGGGACGCTTGATGAGAGGTTTGGAAAGTTTGCTGGCCATTTAAAGGGCGAACGGTTGTCTGGGGATACATGGCTTCGCGCGAGTGCAGGGTTATAGGGGTTATCGAGGACAATGTCTTTGATAGCAAAAGTAACGGACAATCGCTATTATGCCGACTATTGTTACGAAGCTCAAAGGGAACAACGCCGGCTTGTCTTCACAGAAACCTTTCTTTATTCATTGTCTCTTGTCAATAGACTCACGGTCGATGCAATAAGTTTCATCGAGAATATTGGGAGACATCGCCATTTCCGGCCAGACCTTTGTTTTAATAGATCCGAGTTTCAGACTTGTCCAAGGTAGACAATGCGGAACAAGGGGGTGAAAATTAGTTACAGAAAATCTCACAAGACTCGTCAAGGTCATACCTGGTACTAAAGCGGGAATGAGCCAAGGATGCCAAAAAAGAGACGAAACGTCGAAACACGAGGAGGGCAAACATTCTCAAGAAGAATTCGGCAGTATGACTCCCTTTGCTTACGCCAAGCTAGCTCGTGCGAATTTTTCAACTGAAACTCAAAGCCGAATCTAATCAGGGGCATAAATAGTCTACGTAAAACATGGAATCTACTGTTCTTGAGCCACGAACACGATAAGCCCTCGTTCGACTACTCCGCCTCCATAGAATGAGTTGTATATAAGTTGCTCAACCCAACAAAGAATTCCCACTTAGTGCCAACGATAATCTTGCCCCCAAAAGCCTGTCCCCGCTTGACAACGCATTCGTTCAAGACTCTTGCAGCCGCCAAAACAAATTCCAACGGCCTGGTCTGATCCCTAGCAACTATATCTTTTCCCTGGACATGCAAGGCACAACCTCCATACTTACGACTCCTACCAGGATCCTCGCCGCCCATATCCGAGTAGTCGTAGCCATCTGGCTCGTTCAGAAGGCCGTAGAATAGATAGTAGCAGTCTGCTGCGATTACTGGATAGCGTGGCTGTAGGCCGAATGTCGGATTTGCGTAGCAGGTGAAGAGGTTTGCCGAGTCCGAAGCCGAGATGTTTGGAGAGTTAAAGTCGATTGGCAAGGTGACATTGGAGGAAAGGTTGGCAGGCGTAGGTTCAATCGCGGTAGTTGATATGGTTGGAAGCTCAAGGTATGTGACACTCGTGTTGGTTTCATTTCCAATAGACGAGAGATTTCCTACTGTGCTTGTTTGACGGTCATCCAATTGCCCAGGGCTTTTCACTAGAGGGAAAAATATATGCCTTCGTGTGATGGCTCCATAGCCCCCCAAGTGCGCAGATTGCTCCGAGTAGACGCAACTACGGGTGATGACCGCAGCAGCTATGGCAACCTGAGCAAAACTGTACAATTCATTCGGGTCACCCTCTTCCCAGTACCCGGTACCAATGTAACATCCCCCAAGTTGCCACTCCGGAGTCGATGAGGTTGTAATGTACCGCCGTCGCGCTTTGACGTTTGGGTCAATCAGTATCGTATATGTAAGGGCGATGCAGTCTCGAAAATACGTGGATTCGACTTTGATAAGCTCTTTCTTGCGGTTAATGAGGTACCATAGCTTGGACTGGCGGTCACAGTAGCCAATATCACCAGTGTGATAGATGCCTTCGGAAACAAAGTCTTGATTTGCAGCGGGATTGCTCAGATAGCCGGCCACAACGCAAGAGCCACGTACGCAGAGTTGTCCGCCAACGTTGTAGTCTTTGATGTTATTTCCAGTGTCGTCGATGATCCTAGGGATAACATCAGCAAGAATTCCGTATAAGAAGAAGACTTATTCTACAGAAAGATGAAATACTTCAGATCGGTATTGGGTAATGGTCTTCCCACACTACCTGTGTAGTCGTATTCAGGATATCTTACACTCGTGACCACGCAGGTCCCTTCCGTCATACCTGAGTATCAAGAGATCAGAGGTGAACCCGTGTGAATATCGGGTTTCTGTTGAACCTACCCAAATCTGTGTAAACGGCGCATCGTCACCAATCATTACTTCGAATACCTTCTGTAGTCCATGGTCTAATGGTGCGGCTCCGGATGCGGTACTTCGGACACATCTTGAGTTATACTTCTTGCTCATAGGAGCCATAATCGTCGCAACGATTATCGGAGGCGCCACGGCTAGTTCAGTAATCGAATGGTCCTGGATATTCAAAAGGAATTACTGGAGATCAAATCGTCTCATCACAAAACCCATATATCTAGCTTTCAGAATTGTGGTATAAGACACAGGCACTGGGTCGGCGTGAAATATTGGAAATGTCAAGAGACGCCTGATATCATATATTCTCTCGTCATTAGTCCATTTCAAAGTATATTGAGCTACGGTATCATAATAACTAACCATCGCAGCTTTAGGTAGGCCTGTAGTGCTACTACTGAACAGCCTCGCTGCTTCTGCGGTCTTGGAAGTTTCTATGTTATCAAAGCGCACCCAATCTTCTACCCCTTGATCGAGAAATGTCTCCGACGACTCGAAACCCTTAGGTATAAGGTAGCCTAGCCAAGTGGATTGAAGATGAAAATATTCGATGGGGGTATCCCGCAGTCTTTGGCCGCTGCAACTATAGACTCGAGCATTTCAGGCTCTGTAATGATAAATTTAGTGTCTGATGTGCGGAAGTGGTAAGCGAGTTCAAAGGGTGTATAACCGGGATTAGAGCGTGCAAAGATACCTCCCGCAGCAATGATACTCAGGAATAGTATTGAGAACATGATGTCGTTGAAGGCGTGTACGTAGCCTGTATCCTTCTGACCCGGTCTTACGCCCACTTTCGAAGGCCTGCCGTAAGTTTATGAATAATTTGACGTACTTGGTTGGTCGATATCGATCGCTTTGGGTTCGTAGTATCAACGTAGATCTGGGGTAATGTTAATACTAGTATCTGTAACAATGTGCCAATGTAAATGCCAATGTAAAACTCATAGGTATGTCTTGATCGTATCGTACATCATCAGATATCCATGACAAGAGATCTTTGGTAGGTACCGCTACGGTCTCCCCCGCCAGGAATACTATACTTACAGGAGTTGACTACAAGAGGCGCGGAATACGAAGCCAGCCGTCTTGAATAAGAAGAAGTGATCTGGCAAGTCTTTGGAGGCGGGTTGTTTTGATTGCCTTGGAAACTATGCGCTTGTGCGTTGTTACAGAAAATTCTGAGACCAGCGTACCAAAACTTGTATGGGGCAACCATCACCGTCAGTTAAAGGAGGATATAGACCTATAAAAGGGCTATAGATATGTATATAATAGAGTTATAGACCGGTATATAGTAGACTTATAGTAGTACCATAGATAGGGTCATAACAGAGCTATATTAGGGTGTTGCTTGGACTGAAAGATCTGTCCCCAGTGGTGGAAGGTTCCCGCTTTATACTGTACCCGGAACGCGGGTTCTAAGGGGGGCTTTCGCCTACGAGTGGACGGTTGGGGGTTCAAGGGTGACCTCTTCAGCACAAGATGCTGACAGGATCAGCCACAACTCAGGAGCCGTAATATCGAATTGATGGGTATGGGTTGCAGACGACAGCTGCAAAGCTAGAATTCAATTCCAGCTGTTGTTTGTCTAATATCACTCGATGGGAATCTTTTCAGTTAATTACAACGCTAATTTAGCCCCAGCAGCTGGCCGTATTAATGTATGTTCTTGGTGCTGTTACAGTCTCGCATCTCTTTCACAGCATTCTCCGCCATGACGTCTCTTCATTCAGCAATTGAATTGCCGTTCTGCGTGGTACAGTCTCCCGTATGCTCTCGCGTGAATGAGGTCCATCATTTCATATTTCATGAGGGCGCACCCGACGCCGGTCTCCTCAGACCCAGCAGGTCAATTTACAAATCGGAACGAGCCAACCACACGAAGAGTAGAATCCTGCTAGTGTCAAGCTAATGTGAGGAGAATAACAGGATAGCTATTCAATTCTGCGCTCTTCTGTCTACAGGTTGTGCCCTGTCCTAGTCACAGCCCTTCGATACGCCTCCTCGCCCTCCGTAACCGTCAACCACCTCTCAATCCCCTCCCACCTCCTATCGTTCGGTCCTAATCCCATCCTAAAGATTAATTGCACAGAGAACGCCACCATCGTGTCCGCTGCTGTGATGTAGTTTCCCACCAGACACCTCCCATTACCCCTTTTCAGCTCCGCCTCCAGCCAGTCAAGGTCTTTCGCTACAATCTGCTCAATACCAGGCGCAAGCTTCTCGGCCAGAGTGGCATCGAGGCGGCGGTTATATACCGTTGGGAGACAGTGCACCATGAACGCGCCTTCGGCTGCGTGGATGAACTCGCGGACTTTGATACGCCGGGCATCGTCTTTGGGGAGAAGGCGATGGGTCGTATCATAATGCTCACAGAGATACCTAGAAGAGAGTGTCAGACTATCCGCTCATTGGGGAAGAGAATGGCGCATCATCGCAACGCTTGCGGACATACTCTGTGATTGCGCCGCTCTCCTGCAGGATCAGATCCCCATCCTTGAGCACGGGAGCCTTCCCAAGATGTGTTCCGCAGGATTGCTTGAAGCTTGCCGGAGCAAGGCCTGAGCTCTCGCGGTCGTAAGTCTCGAGTCTGTAGTCTAGGCCTAGCTCCTCCAGGAGCCAGGCGATCCTGATCGAGCGCGACGCTTGTAGAAAGTAGAGCGTGAGATCAGGCATTTTGAGACCCATTCTTCCCAAGCCTAGCTGGTGTATGCCACAGTATACTTAAACGAGTTTTGGGTTTGCTTGTGAGGTCATCTTAAGGTGCCTACGCGGGGGATCCTGAAGCCCGAAAATGTGAATGGGGGGTTAGCGTTGGGGGCTGATTCCCGCCTAGAGTATCTTCATCCAACACCAGCATACAACTTGTCCAAAACTTCGATATGTTATTGGTGTTGATTCGTATCTTTACTCCTCTTCGTTCCTCTTGTTGCTGTCAGAAAACATATTACATCCCGTGCCAAGCTTGGCGATGGAGGGACCGCAAGAATGCGCTTCAAGTCGCGTACGCCGTTCTTCTAGTAGTCCCAAACACGACCTTGCTCAACCTCATGCCCGAGCGGAGTCACCAGTAACCTTGCGAAGTTTTCAGATCGGACTCTGAGCAGGACGAGCAGGGCTAAGCCGATAACGACGAGGACCACAACGCGCGTGATGATAGTGAAAAAGACTCCGAGCCATGGGGCTTTGTGGTTTACCATGGTACCTACGGCGACGATACCAAATGGGAGGCGTTCCGAAAAGCACTTGAGGATTTCGTGGGTGGCGCAACGGAAGGTATACTGTAGTGAAGGCGCCGATCCGGGAGCGGTAGTATTGAAGTTCGGGGAAGACGAATCGGCGCTGCAAGACACTACCTCGCAGCAGGTTAGAAGGTAGACTCCCAAGATGCCAGGTCACACGATATTGCGCAGGTGTATGCTGATCAAACATGGCAGAACTTTCAATCCTATTTACCAGCGTCTCCCCAGAGAAGGCTCGGAGGTGGAATCCATACCTCCACCCACCTGCAACGACGGCCTCTGTGAGAACGCTTGCCTGATGATTGACAAAGCTTCGATGAACTCAGTACTTGCCCATATCGAGAAGAAGCCAGGCTACATGGTCGCAGTAGATGCAGAATCCGAGCAATGGACCAGTAAGCCGGGTGCGGGTGATGATGACCAGAAAATGGTGCATTGCGAGTTTGAAGGCACAATGAAAGTGCATTTCGAGTATTTTCTGACTGAATTCCTTTTGCGGAGCATTAAGGATGGGGTACTGACCATGGGAGAAACTCATGGAAAGCCGGAGGAGGTGTGGTCTGGAGTGGGTGGGTTCGGAGAGGATCAGGATGACGATGAAGGGAGGCAAGAGGGATCTGAGGAAGGTAAAGCCGATACAGAAGATAATGAGGAGGCCAGTGAGCAGAATTAGGCATCAACATATTCCTATGAGTATGGTGGCAGCTGTGCGCTCGGGGACGCCGGAGCCGGGAGCCTGGACTACTCTATGCAGCAATGATAGCAGGAGGTGATACGGATGGAAAATTCGTACTGGACAAGGAAGTGGCGAAGAAAGTCCCTGAAAATGGACAACCCGTGCGAGCTGAGCTGAGCTGATTAGGGCTTGTAATTTTAGGCCGTGTGCTTACATTACTACCTCAGCCGATCAAGAAACGCAACGTATATCATGGGACGAGACCATGGCCGAAGTTTTCAAGGCTGATGGGAGAGTCACGAGTGGACTCGACTGCGAGCTTGAGAAATCATCCCATTTGGCGTTGGTCGTGTGAGTGGCGTAAATCTGCTGTTCATTGTTCTCCTTGTCATATGTCCAATACCTGCTTGAAGGCTCTCAATGAACAGAGACAAGGCATTCGAAGCAGCTAACAAGGAAATATTGATACGCTTTGTTCTTCGGAGAAGGGGATAAATTGTGGCCTTTTAAGGACTTACCTACCATTGATTGTGGCGACAATTTTCTTAAATATAGGCGTCCTCCTACCTGCACTTGCGTACCTAGTCATCTTCAGACAAGATCCTGTCACGACTATTCACGACTTCCATCGCTTCTCCATGGTACATCTTTGGCAATGAACCGCCTCATAATATCCAGTCTACTCCTCACCATTTCCCTAGCTTCATGTTCAGTCGCAAGTCCCGTTGAGAACCCTCCCAGCGATCTTTCTCTCCAGCGAAGAGAGATCGACCAAAACCAAGGCGCCAACATCCAGATCACAGCTTATGCGAGCGCCGGATGTACAGGTACAGTCACCTTCGATGCGGAGATCACGTACACAGCCCAGAATCAGGTCCAGGGGCTTTTCCAGTCAATCAGTGCGAACCGTGCTCTCTTCGAGGGCGAGCAACTAGACTTCAGCACCTTGCCTACCAACATGCAGGGAAGCTTGAAGAGACGATCGCCACCTGGTATGTGCGGTTTGTTCAAGTCTACAACCACACAGGTGGGTAATTGCCTCACTTTGCAAGGGGGTAAAGCTTCGTGTTTGCGACTTTGGCATCGTTGAGGTTCATGAGGATGGAGATGAGACACGATCTACATGATTTATGGACAGCCTGATATATGTACGTTGAAATGGAAGTGAATTACCGTCAAATCTTATCTCTCGAGGTATAATTAATCCTTCCCATCACGATCTCTTGTCCTAGAACAGGTGCTTTACAGTATATTGGCTGGCAATCATCATGCTAAGATGGCGGCCTTTTACCAAAAGCTCTTTCTTCTGTGGAAATTCCCGCGAGCAAGTATGTGAAGAGGTCGTCCGTCCCAAATCGCCTAATAGTACGTTTAGAAAGTAGTCAAAAGACTGAAAATTCTACTGTTGGCATACTAAGCTTACTCTGCTACCATGGCTAGAGGTCAAACGGGTACTCTTTGAAGCTTTCTGTCCCAAAGCGCTTTATGTAGTCCAAACACTTCGAAGTATGCGTGATTTCCTCATGGTATGCTGATCGAGGCTCGTTTTGATGAGGTTTTGGAAGGTTGCTCTAGGATCCTATAAATTTGGCGGGAAGTTTGGAATGCTGCTATTGGGATATTGTGAGTGTTCGGTAAGCTGTCATTTAGGTGTGTAAAGCTCCGAGGACTTACGTAAAGGCCGACTGGCTACCCGATCACGCAGACTCTAAGACAAAGCCATTGTATAATGTTGAAAGAAAACTCTTCGAAGATAATGGAAAGCTTTCAAATAGTAGGCAAATGAAGAAAGGTCTTTCAGAGGACAATGCTTTTGCTGGTCTGAGATGAAAGAGATCACACAGACCATGAATATATGAGGCTTAGTCTACCATAAAGGTATTGTGACTATGATAGACCTCAAGAGGGCCTTGTATGGTTCGCCATGAGTATAAATACTCTGACTGGGTAATCTTCTGCCCCAATTCCTATCACCATCAGCCTATCTTCAGACATCGAAACCACCCAGTCTCACATCTAGAAACTCGAAGTTTCGTCTAGCCGTATCCGAGTCGACAGAATGTGTGTCACCAATCTCATAACCTTCGTGGTCTGCGGCCACAGCGAAAGATATTTTGAGGGTGAAGTTTGTGAGTCCCGGCTCAGTTACGACGAAAATAGCTGCTCAGATGGTCGTAGTGAGATTAAATCCGACCTACATGAAGGTTCATACTGTGGCGACTGCTATATCGCGGAGATGGAGTCAATCCGGGAGAATTATACTGAGCAATACTTGTCTGCCGCCAAGGATGCAAAAACCCGCAAGTGGCCAGGCAATGCTTCCAGGCGCTCCATGGACCGTATAGAGGATAATATGCAGGCAGCTATCGACGAGTGGAAGTCCGTGTGCTTCCGGACAGACACCTCTGATCGCAACGAGGCGAGAGACTATCTACGCTCAAAAGTTGAATGGCTGGGTCTCGGATCGCTGAGAATGAATGAGAAGGCTTCCCATGACAGAAGGTGTGATATCAAGCTCAAGCGTGCACAAGCCCAGGAAAAGAGGCTGTACCAGGAATGGAAGCTCAAACCTCAAAAATCAATCATAAGACTGTTCGATCCAAGTCTGTAATGATCTAGACACTAGGTCCATTCGACCTTGACGTACGGACTCATAATTTCGCAGACATTACCTGTAATGGTATGATGCATACTAGACGCAATTGATGGACATATACCAAAAAAAAGCATTTTTCCTCTCGTCCCCTGTAAAGCTTGCAGATCGAAATTGGGATCGGCATTTACAAACACACTAAATTCTTTGTTAGGAACAACCGTCTTTGGGACCCCCGTGTCATTGGTTCTTTCATGCCTTTATTCGATTGATATTATGGGTGACATCACGATATGATTGTTTCATTCGACAAAGACCATTAAGTTTCGACACTTTTGTTAAAATTATTAAAAGAAGTGTTGTACATAACAACCAAGGTCCATTCCAGCTGACTGTCTTGGAGATCTCGGATTCGACTCCATACCACCCGAAGACCACTCCCGCCTAAAGCAGAACAAAATACCAATCTCTATTGTTCACCCAAAATGGGAAGCTGTATGTCAGCTGTTGAGGACCATCAGGAGGGTATGCGCCAAGCCGAAGAATGGGACAAGAGCCTCCGTCGCAATCGCCAAGGTGGGTATGTCTGGACAACAAAGGCGTGTGCAAAATGCGGCTTTGGGATCACTGTGATTGCTGGACAAGGCGATCGTGGCCACCAAGTGTTGTGCACCAAGTGCGCAGAGAGGGAGCGAAAGGAAGCAGCCAGGATTGGAATTGCTAGGTGATCATGATTTAGATTACTGATATAGAGAGATTTATCAGCGCCTGTACCCTTCTATGTCACTTACGCACAACCTTAATATAGTGCGTGAACCTGACGACAAGCATCTGCCGAAGTTTTGTGCTACCACTGAATTGTCCAAGAGTGGCTTTGCTCAACTTCCGGAGGTAGCGCGCATGTCTTGTACCAATTGTATTGTCCAGAGCGAAAACCATGTGTAATCAAGCTGAATGCTCCTCATATTGTCGGTAAGGATTTGGGAGGAAGGATGTAGAATTCCAAATTTCTCGTAACCAAAGTCGATTTGATAGCTCAATAATCCTTTCAAATGTAAAACCGGCATAGCTTCCGCTTTCATATCCTTCGAAACGCAAAGTACGACAAGATCCATACGTCCGACTGGTGCCATGGCCGTATCGTCGACATTTCCTATATAGGCTTCGGCTCGATAACCGGGCCATAGAAAATTGTATTCTTTGCCAACAATATATCCGTAGATCTCGTTTCTGACTTCCAAGGGCAGGCCGCGAAAGTTGAATGCAGCCGCATGTATTTTGGTCGTCATAATGAGTGACAATAGGTCCTGATTTTGATACATGAGATTAGATTGAAATTAAAGACGGTCGACCTAGTAGAGCACTGTCAGTATGAGTTTCAGAAGGCAAACGATGGAGTAGTGACTGGCTAACTTAAAGTCGACCGAAGGATGATGTAGACTCGTACGTGGTTTGGAACTCTCTAACGCGCTCCTAGTGATCTCACTCAACTAAGATAGATATGTTGGTCAGCGAAACGTTCGGCATTGAATATGAGATTAGAATGTGGTGAGGTCACACGAATGCATGAGCAATCTTCGGAAAAAGCTCGGCAGCCAACAGCCTGGACTGGGGAATTCTGAGTGAAGTGGAGTGAATTGAAGGAACTTTCGCTTCACTATGGGACTCGAAACGGGTCGGAAAACGGGCCAAAGGTTCGAGAGGAGCAGGCTCTACATTATGTTGCGAATCTCGAAAAGAAGGACAGAAATGGTAACTTCGACTTTCGAATTTGTCATTCTGTAATAGAACCAGCTCTCCTATCGAAGCCTTGGAAGATACTATCGCATGGGGGATGGACGTAGATGTTCTAGATGATCCTCATGCCTAGGAAAGATATAGAACGGTCACTTATGCTGATATGGTTGTGGATTACAGGTGGGACCAAGCGCCATCCGAGCATCCCAAGTGTGGGAATGTACGTAGGCTTCACGAGAGTACACTTCCCTTACAGAAGAGATTGACTATTCGTAACATACACCACATCACGTGAAGGGCCCATACATTGGCACCGATGACGACGAATGAGCTCCCAAGAATACAAAGAGGATCGGCATCAAGTATGGTACAGCGCCTTCTTTGTGCTTAAGCTGATTTGGGCTTGGTCTCTGGCTTGGTATCAAAATAATGGTAGTCTCTCGCGCTAGTGCCAAGGTGCCAGGCAAATCACCCTCTATTGAGCAGTGACTGAGCATTTGAGCTTGTTTGAGAGATGCTTACTACTCGATCGCGTTTCATCTAAGGCGCTGATAAACAAGGCATTTGCTCCTCCAAACGTGCGTGCTGACATTTTCTGGCTCTGTAGCCCTGCCCACTGCCATTGTCCTCGCAACCAAGCCCGGCGTGAGCTCTCATCTGCTTCAGTCGGTCATCAACAGGTTCCCCATCACGCCGTATGGCCCTGCTTCGGGGCACTGTATTTGACAACGCTCAATCTGGTGGACCAATAGAGGCGTGGATGGAATTGAACGTAGGTGGCGTAGGGGTCATTGCTTTTGAGATACAGATAGCCAGTAGTGGCAGGGCCCAGTGCTGGCTCCAACCAGCGTGCCATAGTCTCCCTTGCACCATCAGCCATATCGTGTAGTGTCCGTTCCATCCTCTCTGGATAAACCATCCTCTCTGGAAAAACCATGCGACCGGAATCGAACACGTAAATTGGTCCGGGTCTAAACTGCACTGGATATGCGACCTCCACCACGACCTTCTCAAACCCCTGCAAAGCTTTCAGAGCTTGAAGTATAGTGCCTTGCACTTTCTGGAGAAATTGTTTTGAGCGGTTCAGGAGTATTATGTGCATGGATTTTCGCACAGTCTCTGTGCCACTGAATTGTAGGATCGTCCTCTCGCAAAGATTTTCTGTCTCTTCATGGGGAGATTCCAGGTCTACCCTGCGTCCTGGGTATGGCCAGCCCGTATAAGCTCGCACTTCGAGCTCGACGTTCATTATCTTAGTCGTTGCAATGAGCGTAGGAGGTGTAGAGTTGCTGCTCAAGTCCCTAGTAGAATCGAACACGTAACGACAAATGCTACGACTATAGAGAGTCTCCATGGCCTCATTGTAGTCGGACTTCGACACTCGGAGGATTGAGAGCATGTTCAAGTAGCGAAGAATGCTACGACTGTAAATCTCCATGGCCTCATTGTAGTCGGACTTCGACACTCGGAGGGTTGAGAGCTTGCTGACTCCATCGTCGGTAAGGGGTGGTAGCTTCATGTTAGAGAAGACGAGGTGGCAACTGGGGATGACCATGCCATATATCTTGTCTCGAAGCTCTCTGGGGAGAGTGGAGAGGATTCCTGTGGATCCATAGCTTGTCGGGGTAGGCATTTCTATCTGCTCGATGATCGTGTGGAGCCTTGAACGAGACACACATTGTTAGCTTCTTGGAGACTTGATGACCCTGGTCTTTACTCACCCTGTTCAGGATAGGTCTGACCCAAGCGTAGTGACCACCCAGAATAGTACTAATAGAGAGCCTCAATATTGATGTTGATGGGGGCAGTGATACAACGATGATCTTGTGCAAGCAGAGGAAGCGAAGTCGGCAGAGTCCATGCTTGTGAAAATTTTATCCCACCGTCCGGAATGCTGAGGCGCAGGGCTGCAAAAGAAAGTTAATCCCGGCACGCTTCTAGCCCCCAACATTATCTCTCTGAACCATGACAGTTATAAATTCTCGACTAGCCTACCACTTACTTTCGACATCCAGTCTGGCCCTTCCTACTGATGTGCCTTGATGTTAGCCTTGGCGTAAGACTAAGTGGCAGTCTCGAACAGCAGTCTCAGCGACCTAAATACATGTCCGATCAAATTAAGCAAGAGAATGAGTATTCAAATTCATTCTAGGGCCACTGATCACCTCACCGCACCTCATCTCAAGCGTCAGCATCCCATTACATTACTTCCATGCCCTTGTTCGCTGTGATGTTCCGACCTTCTAGCTCTTGCAACTGCCATCTATCCCGATAGCTTAGCTGATTTTAATGGCAACACTACTCATGAAATAGCAACATTTGCTAGCGCGGACGCATTCGAAGCACTCAGGAGGACAGGATTATGACTCTCATCCTTCAAATTCCATAGGACACTCGGTAGACCACCCGCCACCGTTCTCGCTCTGGGCCAACTTGTATCCTCGAAAAAAGTGTTCAAGTTGCTTGCAGTTCTGCCTCCCCCAATCGTGAAAGGAGGAATTTCAAAGCCCAGGAAATGCGCCGCCAGCCCAGCGACCATTCCTGCAGAAAGTGACGTACCATCGTCAGTAGTGATTCCGCCATCCCTAGCACAAGTGGCATCCATACCGGGTGCCCATACTCGAATGTACGGGTATTGCTGCGAGAAAGGCGCGAGAATGCCATCATTGTCGCAAGCGCCGACGATTTTCAGGGGTAAGAACCCCATCCGTAGACCGGCATTGATTGCAGGCATCTGGTCGGTCGTCTCGTAGATAGCGCCAGAGCGGGCATTTCCAGAAGCAAGGACGAAAAATGCATCGTGGCTGATGATGGCCTGCCTCGTCAGGTCTCGTAATCGTCGCCAAGGCTGAGGGATGAAGCCAGTCCCTTCTGACGGATCCACGTGGACCAGCGAGCCATAAGCGAGGAGGACAACGCCTCGCCTGCTAGGGTTGGCGCCAAGGTCATTGATGATTGCTGTGGCGGCCCAAATAATATCTGAGGCCTCCATTCCTGATTTCATGATCATCAATGGGGTCCCTTTGAAACACCAAGCTTTGATCCGACAGCTTTGAAAGCCACGCAGGATACATGCTGGCCGCCGTCGTCGTCCGTCCGCGTGCGCCTCACGGTAGGTGAATAGAACCAAGTCTTAGGGTTGAAGTAGAATTCCTGCCACGAGATGTGTCAGTAAGGCAGAGAGGTACTGGCTTTGAATGTCGAGTACGAAAGCTGCAAGGGTAGCTACGTACCGTATTCGACGGATCTATTCCTTCTTCCACAACATAGACCGCCGAATGCTGTCCACTGTTTCTCTCATAAGCATAGTAGTCCAGATCATCTACATCCTCGATGCCTTGATCCTTCGGCCACGAGACGACTTTCAAGGCATCGGGCGCATCTTTCTGGTAGACAGTCCCCGACAATAGAGCGCCATTGGAGGCCACATTGTCAAATACGTTGGTAGGTGCAAACCGTTGGTCTGATGTATTGAAGCTTTGCCTTCCAGCGACCCTCTCTGCATTACGACGTTCTCCAGTAGTTCAACCTAAACCATAATTAGACCACATAGCAATGTTTATGGCAACTTGTAGCCAAAAGTCTGCCGTCAAGGGCTTTACTTACACCAGGGTTGCTGACTGTCAGTGCTCGTACCTGCCGAGCATCTATATTGACCAGCCTAAATTGTGGACCGGTGTATGGCCCTCCAACTTCGAGTACAATTTCGGTTCCCAACAGGTTCCAAAGATCGGCCCGAAGCTTTTGAATTTGTTTCGTGGTATTTCCCGATAAGGCAACGTATTCCTTTGCACTTGGTTCAGAATTCGGTCCAATCTGGGGCTCTGTGACGGTAGCATTGTCTACAGATAGGCAAACCTCCAAGAAACCCAGCGCGGCGAAGCTTCCATATCAAGACAACCTTAAAGAAATACATAATTTTTGCTTGGCGACTGTGAGCATTGACAATTTGGCGGGAACCTGCGCAACCAAATGCTTTCGAGACATCTCGGACAAAGTAGGTGGGTTACGCGACTGATGAGCCAGGGGTCGCTTGCGCATGAATATTTCGACCCTTTGCAAGAACTACCCTTTGCCGACAATCTGTGGATAGAAGCCGGCCGAAGGCGGCAACCATAGCAACATTGCACCGAGTAATCTCTGATGGCTCCATCTAGAGTCCAGTCGCGGATAATCACAAGCGTGAGATGGGAACTATGGAGGAATGACCAGAAGACTGACATTGTCAGCAGGGTGGTTTACAGAGCGCCGAAGAGATAGCTTACGTCAACAAGGTATCAATGCCCGATACTAAGATCGCAGTGTAAGAGGCTCGTGTGAATTTTTGAGGGGAGTGGAGCCAACAAACAGGAATCGCACAGCGCTCTTCAATAGTGTCCATGCTTCCTTGCACAAATCACAGATGAATAGCGTGAGAACGCTGCTGACCTGGAACAGTACCAAAGCCAGAAGAAGAATCCCGAAAGGGCAGAACCGTGGAAGTTCAAGACACATTTTCCCCGAAGGGTACACGGCCCAAAGATTACCAACGATATCGGCTTTGAAGGTAGTGGAAGTGCAGATCTGGAATTGTAGGTTGTGGATAAAGTTCTGGTTGAGAGCGCCGGCGTAGGCACCTAGCGCCATTTGTACAGGTGCTGTGAAGATTGCGTCCATGAGGTTTAGAAGGATCTTCTATCTGCTAATGAGGCTGCTGTTTCTGAGGATTCGATATGCCGAACCACATCTCCGAGAAGAGTGAGGGCTTGTTACTGAGAGCAAGACCCTTTACTGGCTGGGGACGAGAACAAGATACAAGCTTTTTGTTCCTGTCATAAAACAACATCCCGATCTCGCCCGCCTACACGCACTGTTGAACAAGGCAATTTGTTCGATGAAAATGAATCATTACGTTCGAAGGATTGAAAGGGGCTAGGGCGGCATTGCGACAAAGTCGAACAACCGCCATCAGTAAATTGTACATCTCTGAGTCAGCTCTGCCAACTATATTCCCACTTCGGCGCAGGAGGAGCGATCGCGAGGCAGCATATGTGTTCATCAACTTCATCTTGAGTCGTGGTATTGACATTTCTCGACCTTCGCTAAATGGACAGGATATCATTGTATCAAAGGCTCAAGTGTTCCAAGAAAAACGATCTAGAGACATGCCATGAGATTGGAAGCTTACTGATATGATTTATATTGACATGGAGTATAGGACCGTGATGGTAAAGATTGGAATGAGAATCTGCTGGCTTGAGTGGCTTGCAGACTGGTCGCGCTAGTAGGGTCTTCAGCCCTACGTGAGCTTCACGTCGCCTTCGACTGCCTGAGCTGTACTTAGATTGTACGAGCTCCATGCCCAGCGTCAACTATCCTGTTTTACACTCTGACTTCCTCCCCCGTCTTCCTTTCGTCTTCTGGCTGATGCACTGAAGCCTTTGCGATGTTCAGAAACAACTACGATAATGATGCGGTGACCTTGTGAGAAAGCTCCCAACTCGTACAATTTTTAAGCAACAAAAGCTTACCATCTCAACAGCTCACCACAAGGTCGCATCTTTCAAGTCGAATATGCCTCCGAAGCTGTCAAACAAGGATCAGTCGTGGTCGGAATCGCCAGCAAAACCCACACCGTCCTCACAGCAATAAAGGTACACAAGACATACCACGTTACATCCGACTATACACCTAACTTTGACCATAGCGAAACGCAGAAGAACTCTCCTCCTACCAAAAGAAAGTAATAGGCATAGATGAACACTTCGGCATCGCCCTCGCCGGTCTCGCCTCAGACGCCCGTGTCCTCTCAAATTTCATGAAACAGCAAGCCCTCGCCTCCAAGATGACCTACGGCCGTCCCATACCCCTCGAGCGCATAGTCACCCGGATAGGCGATCGTGCTCAAACATCTACACAAGTCTACGGGAAGAGACCATATGGTGTGGGCCTGCTGATTGCGGGCGTTGACGAGACGGGACCGCATCTTTTCGAGTTTCAGCCCAGTGGGATGACGCAGGAGATGGTGGCTTGTGCTATCGGGGCGAGGAGTCAGATGGCGAGGACGTATCTGGAGAGGCATCTGGACGAATTTGCGGATGCAAGTAGGGACGAGTTGATCAAGCATGGGTTACTTGCCCTGAAAGAGAGTCTATCACAAGACAAGGAACTCACGGTCGATAATGCCAGCGTGGGTGTTACGGGGACGGCGAAGGATGGGAAGAGGAAGATTGAGAGCTTCAAGCTATATGATGGGTCGGAGGTTGGACCTTTACTGGAGGCGGCGCTGCAGAGCGCAGAGCCTGCTCCCGCAGCGGAAGCGGGACAAGGGGGAGAGTCTATGAAAGTGGATACCTGATGAGAGTTTGGTCGCATTCGACTTGCAATTTCCATAAACATTGGAGCCAGGTCGCTTGGTCAATGGCGAATCCTCGAGCATCTTCTATGTCTATGGGCATAAACCTACGCCTCGCTATGCGTGATTTTCATGATGTCGTGCTCTCATGATCAACTTTTCCTCTCACCACTCCGGTAGATGGGCACCTATTTCTGACTCCAATCCAGGTTGAATCTCCCCTCCGCAACCCTATATTCCTTCAACTGCCTGACCACCTCCTCAGCATCCAAGGCTTGCACCAAGATCCCCGCATTCCCTGGGGCGATAAATCCTGCTGACACCGCGGTTTGCACCCACTGTATTAGCCCATCGTAATAGCCCTTGACATTGTATACCACGACACCTTTCCCATGTATCCCCAGCTGATTCCACGTGGTCATCTCCATCAGCTCCTCGAGTGTTCCGTAACCTCCTGACAATGCAACGAAACCTGATCCGGGGCCACCTTCCATTACTTCCTTTGCCATCAGTTGCTTCCGCGTGTGCATATCCGGCACCACCGTCGTATGTCCATATATAGTTTCGTCAATTTTTGTTGTGGTTTTGGGTTCCGATGCAGAAGCGGTGCCAGGGCGGCCTTCTTGCTCAAATTGGATGAGCGCTTCCGGAATGACGCCGTGGACTGAGTCTGCACCGGAGAGTGAGACCAGCGTCCGGGCTACTTCGCCCATGAGGCCAACGGTGCCGCCGCCATAAACGAGGCTAATGTTGTGGGCTGCGAATGCCACCGCGAGGGAGTGAGCTGCTTGCAGGTGGGCTGGGTTGGTGCCCGGAGAGGAGCCACAGCTAGGGTGTTGTTAGCAATTACTCTGGGAAATGAGAAGGGGTTCTCACAAGACGCAGACAACTGGCCCCTTGGAAGAATCGGCTACGGCAGTCGAAGGGCGTGCCACTTCAGAGCATTGCATAGCTGAATTGTAGACAGTGAACCCGTATTGAAAAGCTAAACACAACAAGCTAGGCAACAATGAGCTCTCGAGGAAGTTGAGCAGTATTAAAGTAATGAACGAGTCGTTGGGTATAATCCTTCGTTCATCGGAACGATGCAAGTGTACCCAAAAGAACAGTAGAGAAAAAATAGACCAAGTCAGTCTTCTTCTAGTCCAGCGAAACCTCCGCAGTAGATGCCCCTATTTCAATGAGAGTACCACCGACACGGAGACAATGACGAGTCACGCGATGGTAAGATGCTGTGGTGTTAGATCCGCGCTCGCCTCGGTCCTCGCCGAATGCAACTCTGTCCTTGTTCTACTAAATGGTGACGATCAGGGTCCGAGGGTCCAAAGACGAAGACCGTCTCTCCGCCTCAACAAGTCTGCAAGTCTTCTTATTCTCTCTACATTTTGTGATAGTGTCCAAGATGCCTTCTCGAGCCGTTCAGCCAGCTGACGCTGGAGCTGGAGCTGGGCGCGAGCAAAGGGGCCTAAGTGTGAGAATTGGTCGTTAAGACTTCTCCGATCCTACCATTACAATGCTGACAATGTGCAGTCAACTGTCCGCACGGTCCTGCAAAGCGTCGCCATATTTATGGTCATACAATTTGCTGCGACCCAACTTTTTGGCCCAAAGAATAAGGCTCCGGCAGCATCCACCCCAGGTACGCCATCAGCCTATGGCCCCATACCGACATTCGATGAACGACCCATTGAAGCCATAGTCAACTATAATCCTATTCCCCAGAACATTGCGCCAATATGGCCCATGAACAGCAGTCTTGACATCTCAATCTATGTCTCGCCCTCTGTGGCTATGCCGGCTTTGAGCAAAGTGGATGCGGCTACTTTGGTACTGAAAGAAGAGGATTTGAAACTTGGAGATTGGAAGGATACTCGTCAAATCGACACAACTTTCAAGCTTCCTGCAGAAGTGCAGAACAACGGCACATTATGGGCACATTTCTACATTGGCTTGCATGGAGAGACTTTGGACCCAACTGCAAGCGGCTATGATGCAGCGAAAGCGTATCATTTCTCGCGCCCGCTGAACAACATCATGCCGAAAAAGAAGGTGAAGAAGACGAAGAATCTCCTGGCTGGCACAAACGAGACGGATATTGTGGAAGAAGCCCCGGAGTCACGCTTTGGATCATACTATCACCCCAACTTCACCATGGCATTCATCCCAGACTCGGGGGTCCAACCCTACACAACAATGCACCCAGCTGTCCGACAGCATGTGCAGCTTGAGAGCACTGGAGCACGAGATGCTTCTGGTCAGAATGGCTGGTACTATCCCATCCTGTTCTTGAACACATTCTGGCAGTTGCGAGACCACATGACCGAGCTCAACTCCACCGTCAAAGAGCTACCACTCCATATTACCCTAACCAACATGAACAACTGGAAGATGACCATCTACGCCAGCATTGATGAAGGCATGAAACAGAACCGACAGCAAGCAGCTAGCGGAGGACCGATGCCCGCAGGTGGAGACGGCAGCGAGTTCGAAGAGTTCAAGCGTGTGCTTCTTGATACCAACGTCTACTTGCTCTCAACGACCGCGATTGTCAGTGTCTTGCACATGATCTTCGAAGCTCTAGCGTTCAAGAGCGATATCTCCCACTGGCGCAACAAGAAGGACAACGTTGGTATATCCGTCCGGACCATTCTGGCGAATGTGTTTATGCAAACGGTAATCTTCTTGTATCTTATGGATAACAGTGAAGGCACGTCTTGGATGATTCTACTAGGCCAAGGCATGGGCATCCTGCTCGAGGCGTGGAAGATCACCAAGACAGTAGACGTGCGCGTTCGGCCTGCTGAGCAGGGGTCGTTCCTACCGTACAAAATCACATTCGAGGATAAGCACAAACTGTCCGAGACCGAGGAGAAGACGAAAGAATACGATGAGATTGCCTTCCGATATCTTTACCTGGTGGCTATTCCACTGCTCGGCGCGTATGCAGTTTATAGTCTGGTTTATGACACGCACAAGAGCTGGTACAGCTTTGTCATTACTACTTTGGTGGGCAGTGTGTACGCTTATGGGTTCTTGATGATGGTGCCGAGTTTGTATATCAATTATCGCTTGAAGGTCGGCAGATTTTCCCCCCATTTTCAAACCCTGGATTTTGAAGCACTGACTCGATGACTAGAGCGTCGCACACATGCCCGGCAGAACAATGATGTACAAGACGCTCAACACTTTCATCGATGACCTATTCGCTTTCACCATTAAAATGCCGACACTCCACCGCCTGGCTACGCTTCGTGACGATTTCATCTTCTTCATTTATCTATATCAAAGCTACGCTTACAAGATAGATTACTCGCGCGTCAACGAATTCGGGCAGGGCGGCGATGATGAGCTTGCGGAGGAAAAGGTTGCTAGTAAGCCATTAGCTGCACCGCCTGCGAGCAAGGAGAACGTTGTGCCGAGTGCTAGCAAGGTGACTGGGACCGAGAAGGGGAGCGCGAAGAAACGAAAATAGAGCCATCAGCCCATTTGTCTTCGTTTTAGCGGTAGCAATCCATGATAATGTGGCATCGAGCATGGATGCAGCTCACTTTGTGCTTCGTTATAGCTCTCATATCACATTATTCGCCTGGTTTGACTCATCATGTGTAGGGAACTGTACGCTTGGAGGTTTTCTGATCCAAGGCTTGAGCGATTCAATCCACGCATGTGCTCCTTGGAGTACGGTAGACGCCTTCGATGATCCGCCCTTGCTATTGCATATTCTCCGAGGCGCAGTTTCATCCATGTGTCGTACAACAGACTATTAGGGAATCATTCCGCTGATCATGCAACATCCTCAGATTTTTCCCAAGATTTGTCAACCATCCTCCACACTCTTTACTCCTCCCACAAGCTTCGAAAATGGCGTCTTGCAAGAAAGCCATCGATTTGGCAGCCGATATCCTAACGCTCCTTGACGCAGCTACTATCCTCCTATCTCTCGGGAAAAGCTACGAAGAAAACTTGATTACCGCCATTGAACAAATCAAAGCCTTTCAGAATCTTCGCACAGCCATTATAAAGTCGTCAACTCACACATCCTTCTCCCTTCGTGAAGCCATAAAGATACACCACAAAGCGTAGCTCGATAAAGAAAACTTCTCAACGAAGTTGTCCATAAAAGCCAGTGAATTAGCCCGCGATCGTCAACGCGTTGAGTTGCGCAGCACATACGATCTCTATCCTGATCAACAACGCGTACACGAAATGGAAGTGCGCGGCCTACCGGTCTTGGAGCGTGCGGTTGATGATATGGAGGACAAGTTGGAGTGGGCCAACGTGATGGTGGTTGTGAGGGAGAAGGATGTTGAGGAAATGAAGTCTAAGGATCACGAATTTGAGGGTCTAGTCGGTCTGATTCGAGAGGCGAAGAAGATTAGGGCGATATTGGGTACTTTGTTGACTAGGATTACCAACGAGGCTGGTCAGGAAGCTGTCGGTGCGGACGCTGTGAATGATATGGGAGATGCGGATAGTGAAGAGGAAGACGTATGGGAGAAATGTCAAGAAGGGATCGGGGAGTAAGGGAGACAAAGAGCAGTGTATTAAGAGATACCTTACTGCAGAATTCAATAATTTTCAGGGGCAATGGCTCTTGTTTTCGTGTATTGGATACAATTTCACCCACGTTGGAAGGCTTTTAGCACATCATGCAAGCCTATTTGGACACTTATCTTTACACGATCTTTTTGGACGATTACCTTTGTCAATAGTAATCTATTACGCTAGGCCAAATTCATTAGGTGTTTCCCTTGTCAAGAACGACACAAAGCCAGAGTGCAGCGACTTGTGGACACTTTTATAGAGGTGTTGTGCCGGCATTTTGCAATAAGTTACTACTATCTGTACGAAGGCTCCAAAATATAGCATTCTAGCGAGTTCTCTCTCTACCACCTACCATCCACACCAACATCTACCATGGCGTCGTCAACACCCAGGGACCTCAACCCGAAGATCAAATGGCTGAGTCCACCCGATACTGGCACAGCTGCCTCAAAGACCATGCCTCGAAAGCTACCTAATTATAAGGAAGGCATGGAACTCGCGGCTGACATTCTCGTAATGCTCGAGGGTGTGACGATACTCGAGTCCGTCGACGAAGATGCTCGACCAATGTTGACCACGGTCCACCAACAATTCCATCTATTCATCACATTTTGCAATTTCAAATCAGACTCACTTATGTTCACACGCTCGCTGTTTGCCAAGAGTATCACGAACCACAGCAAAGCCCTAGAGAGTAGCACCGCCTGCAAAAGCCAACTAATCGCTCATCTCAGTGAATGCAGGGAGAATTTTTATCGTCTGAGTGCGTTAAGCAAACAGATTATGAGTACTGGCTCACTACTTCAAGATTCCGAGGAGTACATGTCTGATCAGACTCGTCTCGAATTGAGGCTATGTGGTATCGAGGTTAAGAAGAAGGAGGTGAAGACAGCCGAAGAGTTTGTGAGTCTAAAGGAAAAGGAGCAGGCTGAAATTTCTGAGGCGATGGAGAGGGTAGAAAGGCAGTATGCGGACTTGAAAAGAGAGTGGAAGAAGGTAAAAGCAAAGTTGGGCACTTTGAAGACTAAGATCAATAATCAGGCTGGTTTGGGAGCTGACGAGGTGGATGTTACGTTAGACAATGGTGACGAAGATGAATGGGGAGACTACGAGTAGCAATGGGAGGAATACAGAGCAGAAAGGGGCAGTGTATCTTCAGAACTCGGTAATGAAATCAAACGCATGCATGGAGATATTGGTTCGGCCAACTGTCGAGGGTGAGGCACTGGATTGACTCATGATCGCAATAGAGAAGTCGAGTAGTAATCTTCATATGTACTGGACACCCAGAAGTTGAATCATAATAAGCAGATTAATCAAGGATTTCGAATAATTAGCTTATTGTATAATCGCATAATTTAGAAAGATACATTTTGAAAGGGGCAGGTGGTCGCGAGCTTATCTTCTAAGAATTCACATTGTTTTCATTTCACTCTCATCCAACGTGAAAGTGAGCATAAAGAACGCGAAAATGAACACTTTAGACATGAAGAAAGTTTTCTGGCGGACAGTATTGAGAGATAAAAAGCAGTATATTGTAGGTCCGGAGGGGACACAAGTAAGCAAACAGACCTACACACAGGCAGTGAAAGGGCCCGAGAGCCTAGTGACAACTATATCAGATGGGCCAAGAGTGACAGATAATCCCATGTTTTGCCACTAAGCGTGCCGCTAGCTTATACACAAATATAAAAACCTCCGGTTCCCTCCCAACCTTGCAGCCTCCGGTCCTCTATCAAGTGCCTTCGTCTACCGGGATTACCGCCTATACAATCAATATACCGGACTTTCATATCAACATGTCTACCCAGTATTCCTCTCTTCGTCGCCTCATAAGCGAGGCTATCAACGCCGCAAGCCTTGATGTCATTGAGCCATTGAATACAGTGGACAGCCGCTTTCTTACCATGAAATCTCTCGCAGGCGAATTGCGCGACGAAGCCCAGGCCGCCCGTCAAGAAATCAATAGACTTAATCTCCTCGTGGAGTCAGCAACCAGTCGGATTAAAGCAGTCACTAAAGAAATACATTTCGGCGTCCGCACTTGGCGCGTTCATAGCCGACTCGCCAAAGCCCTTGCGCGCCGCCTCTTGACAATGAAGAACGAAGATGCAGAGGCAGAGCTGACACCAACGCGAGACTTTGAGAAATTTATCACGGCATACAAGCTAAAGCAAGCCGACAACATTCTTGAAAGAATCGACAGATTCGGAGTGAAAACGATGGCGAAGTTCGGAGAACTACAAGCAGAGCGCAAGAAGCTCGTGACAGAGTATGAGGCAGCGTGTGCAGCAAAGGAGGAGTGTGCGAACGAAGCAAGAGACTTGGAACAGCGAGTTGAGGCGATGACGGACAGCCTCAGGCGGAATTGGAGTATGAATGGTGTCAGCGAGCAAACTGAGGATAAGGTTAGGATGAAGGTGGGGTGGAGAAATGGAGAGGAGATAGTGGAATGGAAATTTCGGGATTGATGCCGGCATGAGCCTTACTCCTGGGTCCAGAAGGACCTCAACCGAGGTCTCGGTCGTTGTCAGCAAACATCTTGTTATCGGCGTTCAACGGTGCTGGGCGATTTCTACGAATAAGGGAGCAGAAAACTGAATGACTACTGGCCTCGACAGTGGCAGCGTTTGGGTATCAGAAGAACCTCCACCAAATTAGTACAATCATGATGAAACCAACCCCCGCAAACGGGCCATACTGCTTCAGCAGCAGTTCCCAATTTATCCTTACAGCCGCTCGCCTGTACTTCTTGCTGTCCTCCCTCAGTCTCCCAGACATCTCCCCCATCCTCTCTAGACTATCTCCCCTGTATAGTAGATCTTCAATGTTCTTCGTCATAACCTTGGTCACATCCCGTAGCTCATCGTTCAGCTTGTCCAGATTTTGCGAAGCCCGACTGTCTTGGTACGTTTTCTTCGTTCGCTGCATGAAAGTGTCGAATTCTACAAACGCATAGGGGCGACAGGTCGGTGAAAGGTATTGTTGGGAGGAGTAGGTGGTTGTGAATTCGGTGGCGAGATCTGAGAGATAGGTGAAGGCTAGCTTGCGGGGGTAGGACTTGTCGCAGATGGTGAGGAAGCAGAGTTGGTCTTGTATTAGGTAGCTGTAGCGGGAAGAGCGAGTCAGGGCAAGACACGAGCGTCTGGGGAGGAGGAAACGCACTGGAGGGTGTATTTGCCAGCTTCTATGCTTGCTTGAGGTTCTGAGTTGCGATTGAGGCGCCGTATGACCATCTTTGCATTCGACTTGGGCTCTGAGAATTCTGCTTCTGTCTGGTGAACAGTTAATCCCCGGAAAGGCTAGTGGTGCAAGACCCGTGTACCGATTCGTCGTCGACTGACGCTGCAAGCATGAGGCCTGGATATTCATTATTTGCTGCAGAGAGGGAAATTTTGCCCATAGAACACACCATCTATCCTGGCTATCTGCGTGGATTTGACCATCTTGTGAGGAGCGATGTCCTTGCCGCCTGTGAAATTTTTCGGCAAGGTATTATGTACGAAGAGCTTCGTAGACGCGGAGAGGAGAGTGCAGAAACTAGAACTAAGGCCTGATATCGTTCATTGTACCGGTGTAAAGTACTTCAGGCTGTAGCTCCCTCGGGAGCTTCAGTGAAATTTAGACGCGGAGACGCGGGAAGGCGCCCTTGACGCCAAATGGCCGGCTCAATCTAGGCGGTCTTTCAAGTACTCTGTCAAGGCGTAAGTTGAATCATGGCTGCATAAGTACATGTGGTACTGGCTTGGCGCATTTTCAAGAACTTCTTCTCCATCGCATAGATATCTTAGTCCTAGCACCTTCTTGATATATCTCTAGGCCAATCTCTGACAATGCTATCTGCGCGTATGAGGCTTCCTACTACGGTACCCCTAGAATGGCGCAAGACCATCTCGAGTCGGACGTAAAGACCGTGTCCAGAGCAAGCTACAGAGGTTTACTTTCAACTAAAAAAGAAAATTCGCATACAAAATCAGCAACATATGTGCCAAAGCTAGAAATCTAGCAATTCGACTCAACTCAAATGAGGGCAGCATATGCGTCGATGTCTGCTTGGCGTCGGTCCTTGACATCAGACGCGTTCATACCAGTACACAGAACATCCGCGCCGCGCCCAAATAAGTCGAACACCCCTTTACCCTTACTCATTTGCGCCTTCGCTGGCTTTTTTTGGACATTGAAATCAGACTGGTCTATCAGATCTTAGGAAGAAAGTGCTTGAGCCAAAAAAGGGAGAAAAGGGAGGAGTAAGCAGCATTTGAATCGAAGATGAGCAGAAGGAATGAGGGGCGGGAGCATGAGTGGTGAAAATTTTGAACTAGGAAGATCATGTGGCGCCGGACATAAACATCTACAAGCTGTGCAGTGCGGTGCGTGATTATATAATTGTATAGGGCCAAGATCAGTCACGAAACATGGCGAAATATCTTACTCTTTGCAGGGGTTTTCTGATAGACCCAAAGAAAGAATGTGAGAACTTGCTTGTCTGTTGGACTGTGTGAGTGGACTTCGTCTTATTGTCCGCAAAGTATGGGGCTACTTACCATCAAACATGCGTGCGTCGCTTTCAATCATAGTGATTTCCACCGTGATGGTACCCCCGATAGAACACTTGAGCGATACTGTATCTAGCCAAGCGAGCTGGAAGGGTACATTAAGGCGAGGACGGTCTGACGCGATATCTCCACACGACGCGACCTAAGCCATCCTACTTCCGTGCCTCGTGCGTGTTCAGAACCGCATTCCATGTCTCACAATGGCTACATCTCCGTGCTTTGGGCAGAAAAACGTTCCATGTGCATTCAATGTAGCCATATGCAGCGTGTTGTGATTAAGCCAGTCCTTCGGCAAGAAAAAATGTCTCTTCACATCGTCGAGGCCAGCGTCGATCCTCCAAGTACAGAGCCAATAATCGTGGTCAAGGAAGACAATTTGATCTCGATAAGTCCCTATCAAGCGCTTGATCTGAGCCGCTAGCTCTGTCATACAATCACTAGTGAGTGAGTGGGGATGCTGAACCTCGAGGTCAGAAGTAGAGAGCAATTCGAGATGCAGGCCGTTTATTAATTGTGTGTCTGTATGGCCGGCGCCAGATAGGTAGACGATGTACTGCTTATTGTTGGTCAAGGCAACCCACTGAACGACGTTGCCGTGGGATGCGGTGGGGTTTGGGGGACCGGGCTCCACTGGCGGTGCTTCCATTGAATCTGCATGCTCCAATACCTTCCAGCTATAGGTATGAACCACAGAAGGATCGATCCATATCAAGAGCTCACGTTTAAAGGGGTGCTGGATCCATCTCCTGCCTTGGCTTGAGTTCCATTGTCGATAACACGAGACTTTTTTCGACTTTAGATCCCAAATCCTGTCAGCGGAGGCTGTCGAAATAAGAAGCAATTTTTCGGAATCATCGAATAAGAATTGCTGCACTGGTTCATCTACTCGAAAGTCGAGGATCGGAAAAACACTAAATGTGTTGTTTCCTTTCAGTTCCACCCTTTTCAATATGATCCGGCCAGAGTCATCGCTAGATACTATGTATTTGTCGGAGTAAGAAGACCACGCAAGTATTTTAATCGAGCTGTGAGAAGAATGTGCGGATACTTTACGCACTTTCTTGCCATTGATGGCGTCGTGAATACAGACAGTACCGTCCTCACGGCCAGCGCAGTAAAATTTATCCCCAGAGCTATAGGCCAATGCGGTGACATGAGTCTGGCTGCTCTCATCGTGTGTTATCACGGGCTCAGTCGCTATAGAGCTTCCTCGATCTTCGAGTTCATAATCATCAGGCCTTACAAGGGCGTCGGGCTCCCATATATTACAGATCGAACCACGTATATCGTAAAAGCGCTGACCATCAGGACTAAACGCTAGATTTTCGATGAACTCGTTCTCATTGATCAATTGGTATATGAGACTAAGCCGTGGAAAGGTGAAGACGCTGATAGTGCCCTTGTGGTCACTAGTGAGCAAGAAGTTACCGTCCTGGCTGACAGTCATCTCGTGAGGCATGACATGATCGAACTCGTGCTGCTCCTCCTCGTAAATGTGCCACTCGACGAGTTTCGTATTATGACAAAGAATGAGGATTGAGTTTGCGTCGGCTTGCCATTGCATCGTCGAGGGAGACAATAGCGCGTCTGTGCTATTCCGAGCTCTGCATCGTAGAGGTCTCTGAGTCTCGGCCGCGGACAGGTCCCACACTACAGGGAGCGTCCCCCGCCAGGCCACTGCAACCTTGGTCAAGTCTGGGCTGATAGTCATAATAAGGGGACACCCATGGTTTTTCGAAACAGGGACAGAAAATTGCCAGGTCTGTCGTGATGTTTCGAGGTCATAGCACGTTACTGAACAATCATCAAGGCCGACAATCAATTCGGATCTAGCGTTGCCAAAAGCTATCGCCATAGTGAGAGCCCAATTTGTTTTCTCAAGCCGGTACAGCTGTTCGCCGGATAGGATGTCCCATATTCGATAGCTTTCGCTGCCTGCCGTCGCCAGTAGGGTATGAGACCTATTCATTTCCATGAATGAGATATACTCCGCATGTTGGATCCTTCGCGCTTCTTCGCAGGTCTCAGCATACCATACAGCAACAGTCCCACTACTGATCAATATCAGAAAGAATGTATCCGTGGCAAGGACTTTTGATGCCGCTTCCTTCCCAACATTCACACTCGCGAGGCAATCGTCCCACCCTTCCGAAAGCAGTCCAGTCACAGAGATAGCTCTCTCTTGTGGGCTGTAAAAGGTGCCTATCATTGATGAAGGAGGGCAGAATGGGGGAATAAGTCGGTACACTGATGATGGGCTCTGAATCAAATTAGGTCCGAACTTTCCAACTATACGAATGAAGTCGATTGCCCATAGATTTATGTTTCTTGAGCTATCGCTGTCAGGATCTTTGAGAGTCAAAGGAGAGTGGACATTATTTAACTTCGGTCTGCGTGATAACCTTTTCGCGTAGGCCTTTAAGAATTGAGCCGAACGAGTGAGGTATCTAAGGTTGCTTGATAATGCAATGGCCTCTATCCAGGAAAGGCAGTATCTCATGAAGAAGGTTTTAAGAATAGCTGGTAATTGCTCAGAATCTGGGGATGACTGAGAGACATGGTAAGCGTAATAGCATACTGAGTAGCCGAGGAACGGATTCTCCTTTTCGGCAAGCAGTAGCCGATTCTTTTTGGGTGACCTGGAGGTCTCAACGGTTTTGAAAATGCGTTTCCATTTCTCGTCAGAGAGATGTCTCAAGCAAACAGTTGCAATACGCTCGTGACCAAACCCAGAGTCAATGAATGCTGGTACACCATCCCGAGTACTGAGAAGAAATTGGCGAGCCGTCATATGTATCAAGGATACCTTATCATTGTCCACGGAAACGAAATTACCGCAGATTTGAATAATTGTCTCCTGTAATCTTACAAACCCTGAGAACTCAGGTTCTAATGCTGTTTGTAATTCGGTGAGGGTAAGAGGCCTCCAGCAGCAGGCCGTCCAAGTTAATATACTCTTTGCCATAAGCTGTAACCTAGGAGACTGAGTCTCGATCTTTTCTAGCATTCGGATGTACAGGTGCTCCATCCCTTTTGGCATTTCTGTCAAGGCATGGTGGATGTCATCCTGCGTATGCCAATTATGATGCAGTGTCTCGAGGGCCAATTTGACCCAAAGGAAGGAGCCTCCGGCTTTTGACAGAACCTGCTCGATGATGTCGTCCCGAATCTGTGGTTCATCGTCCGGTAAAGCTTCACGGACGGCATTTCGAACATATGCTCGAATATCTCCACTCGTGTCATCTTCGGATAGGAAGTAGGTGCTGATCGAGGATCCACACGTTGCAGGCCCAGATGGTATCCTTGTCGGTCTGCTGGTAATGAGTATTCTGATAGGCGTCAATGAACGAATTCTCATAAGACTGCTGATCAGCATTGACGGTACGTCCGCCTCATCGAAAGCGTCCAACACCCAATACAGAGGCTCTACGTTCTTCATCTTAAAGATTATTCCTTCGAATATTTTGTCCCATATAACGCTGAAGTTTTGATCCTGTGAGCTGAACGAAATTCCCGTTTCTTCTCGTAGGGTAAACAGCTTTTCCCTGAATTCTTCGTTTGCGAATGCAAGCTGAGAGGCGATGGAGCGAAGGCAATACGCTGCTGTCCGTTTGTTCTGATGACCAGTAGAGAAAAAGTGATATTGACAGTCTTTACTCATACCATAGGATAGAAGATAGTCGACGACGTAACTGGCGAGCACTGTTTTGCCCATAGCAGGAAGGCCGATGAGCCAAAAGATGCTGGGACTCGGAGATGCCTCACGTCCTTCAATCCATTTCAAGAAAGTTGGTTTGTGCGTGATCCATTGGCAGGTTCCGTTCATTGCCCTACTGCGGAAAGTCTTGAACTCGTCCGCGGCACGTTCTCGTACACCCAGTATGGCTTCTATGCTCTTGAACAAGCTAAATGTGCTGCTGGTCCTCCGTGCATGGGATGTCGGCCCTTCTGTGAAATCAGCTTAACGATCATTTAGGGAGCTAAGATTAAAGATGATGATCAAGATATAAGGATAAGAGGATAAGAGGATAAAGGTCTTGAATAAGAGAGATAGAGTAGGGTTGATCTATTGACGGGGATGGCTCCCTCGCTGTCAATGGGAAATTTGAAACGTAGGCTTGAGAGATCGTGCTTCAGATGACGAAAAATGATAGAAGCTGGGTTGAGTGCAATGTCAGGGAACAGGTCAGCTGGAGCTGCTCCCAACAGTTTCGTTCACTGAAAAAGATCAAACCCGGAGTGAACATCGACCACGCCAAAGCAAGCCTAATAGACTTGTCTTATAAGACCGCTATCACATAAACAAGGGCCGTAGAGTGTGAATTCTCTAAGAACCACTTCGTCCCAAGGGACGTCCTCAGGGCCTACGTGAATAACAGCGACACGTCTCCGATTGGTCAGCGGACGTGTCGACTCAGTGTCTGTTGCATGAGTAATGGTCTCATAAGAGCTGCTAATCAGAGGGACCGTGCTCAAGACCACTTCCTACTAGAGGAAGTAGGTCTTCCAGAATTTGCTGTCGACAAGAATGGACCGGGAACTCCTGCCCAATACAGATGACAGGTCATAGAGTGGGCTTTTGATTTGACAATACTTTGAAAGGTAGACATGACAAGAAAACTCAGTGCGTGTTACTTACTTGGAGCACGAAGCTGAAATAGTTTCGACGCCCACAACTTGAGCATGCCCTTAACACTGATGTAATTTCCATCCTCCCGACTTTTGAACTTGCAGATGGTATGATGATCTGCATTCAGAGGATTTGATATCTCTTGAGGATACCCCAAAACTCCCGATTCTTTCTCGACAATGAGGGACTTCGTTATGCCAAAGCTTGTTTTAAGGGTCTCAAAGAAGGAGACCAAGGACAGGTCGCCGCATAAGGTTCGAAATTGTTCATTTATGTCTTGTAGAGTTCGTGAGTGTGTATCCAGGTCCTCAATATAAGCCTTTGGCGGCGCGCCAAGTGGTGCTGTCGACAGAATATTGTTAAGAATCTTCGCGTAATGTGCACCTCTATGTGGCGTGGCAAGGAACATGATTCCATGTGTCTTTGAAATAATATGGGCATATTGGCTGTCATGCTTTCCGAGCACATATGCCTTTTTCACCACCAAGCCTCCCATAGAATGCGCGACGAATATGAGGGGCTGCCGGCCAAGAGGTACGCGGTCCTCCCCAAGCCCGCCGGAGAAGACTAGCATCTGAAACAGAAGGTCCTTAGCAAAGTCGATGATATTGAGATTAGTTCCAGCGCCCTTAAAATTGGAGCTGTACCCGTAGGTGAATATCCTGTATGACGATAATCCATCTTCTTCAGCCAACCACACAGGCCAGAAGTAGTCCACATTTTTATCCCAAGACCACGTTTTTCTCGCCGTACCTCCCAACCCATGTACGAAAATGATGTCCCCGCTGGGATGAGAGTTGTCGCAGACAATATGAAGTCCCAGAGGGTCAGATGATTGGTATCCTGCTTGTGACACGTTCTCTGTGCTAGGAAAGGTGGAATTCGCGTTCGATGGGCTGCGGAGTAGATCTCCACCGCTTCTGCGCTGAAAGGGTGTTTTGGCGGAGGTACTCACGGGGAATCCGACTGAGGATTGAGCTCTAACACGCTGTCCATGTTGAGAATCTGATTCCGAGGATGGTGATGGTGCCCCTTCGAGGCCAAGCCCTTGTCCAGCAGAAGGTTCACCGGAAGCGGGACCGCCGCTATTGTAAGCGCGATGAGGGTGCAAGCCTATTTTCCGCAGCTACTTCGTGAGCGTAGTGTTAGTGGAGCGTGGAACGTAGAGCGTGGAGCTTGGAGCTTGTGTCAATGGTGATAGGATCTGAAGGGCACTGACCATGCTGCTGGCGGTCAAGATGACATAAGGTATCCTATCCGACTGAACGCCTGCTGCCAACGGGGATCAACCCGGACAAGATGATACGAAAGGCAGTGAGGATTGGGGGCCCAGCGCCAGCCTTGTACTTTCACAGGCCATCGAAGATTGTACCTTCTCTAGAAGAGTCCCAGAATGATGGTTAAATCGATGCTCAGGACGGGAGGCAAGGCCGATCCTTCTTGAATCGTCGGCGCGGCCTGGCACCTACCCCGCCAGCAGAGCCTCACTACAACTACATTCCGCATGCCCCCCGCCCTCCTTTCAGAGATGTACAACATATACAGAGTTGCCGTTCATATTGAAGTTTTGACTTTGGGGATATACATGGCAGCTGCTTCATCACACTCTTGACTTGTTGGAATTGGTACCTTTTGATTATAATTGCTGTCAAGATTGGTCTCCTTGAGCTATATATGGCTTCGAGCTATACATAGCTTCTATGAGGATGATGTCTGGGACGGAGGTCACCAACTCGATCTCTAACATCAAGATCAGTGAAGCCTAGCGAGAGGTTGAGCAGACACCCTCTGAACCCATCCTGGCACCTCAGCCTAGTGGAAACTACGATGTTGATGAGAGCGTGAGGGCCTGTAAGGTTGAGTTCACGTGTGTAGCATCGACTTTACTAATAGCTGTCAGCTTTTCCTGTACTTGGAACAAAAGTTATACATGCGCAGAATTATGACATGTCACTGTGGGGCAAGACCGCAAAAGTCATCGTCGAATTGCCCTCCGGCGAAGAGAGAAATTACTTCCTCAAGGTTGGATCACCTCGCAACGACGGCATATGCAACAGCTGATACCAATCCTCAGGTTGTTACATTGGGTACCACAGGGAAGCATATGTGTCAGGGCGAATTTGAGTCTCTGAAAGCTATCTACGCTGTCTCTCCTGGCTTCGTGCCAGAACCTTATGCCTGGGGGAAGTACACCCAGGAGGATCCTGAAACCTACTTTCTTCTTGCAGAATTTCGAGATGTTGGTAAGCAGGTACGTGCTTTGAGCTCTGCAGTGGTCAGATATACACTGGCATACAACAACCTCGCCAGCTTTCTTTTCCTGCCGCCATTTGGCCCCCAGTGGCTGTCCAGAAGTGTTCCATTTGCCTATCATACAAACTGAAGCAGTTAAATCCTCTTCTCTTGTCAACGTCTCGAGGCTAAGTCTCAAACAGCCAGCAAGTCCTACAAAGCTTGCGGCAGGATTGGCCAATCTACACAAGGAATCTGTGTCTCCTACCGGAAAATTTGGCTTTCATATGGTTACCTGTCACGCCAAGATCGCTCAAGCAGTCGATACCTGGGAAGACTCATGGTGCACTCTCTATACCGGACACCTTGGACATGTGATGAACTTGGCAAAGCCAATTGTTCAGTGGCCTGAAATTGACATTGTGTGCAAGCTCACGCTAGAGAAAGTTGTTCCTCGACTTCTTCTACCGCTGCAGTCAGAGGGACGGGTTCTCAAACCGTGCCTTATTCACGGTGACTGCTGGGACGGTAAGAGAAGGTTCTACTCAATTAATGATCTCTTTTCTAACAGTCTGAGGCAATACTGCTTTGGATCAGAGAACAGGGGATGCATTTATTTTCGACGTCTGTTCATTCTATGGCCACAATGAGTACGACACTGGTAATTGGAGGGCACCTCGGCACCGTCTAAGCAACAAGACATACATCAGGGAATACAAATCCCGCTTTCCCGTATCACCGCCCGAAGATGACTGGGATGCCCGTAACATCCTCTACTCGCTGACTTTTAATATCGGCAATACGATCTATATTCCCGGATCAAGCCAACGACAGACGGTCTATGATGATATGACGACGTTGTGTAAGATGTTTTGCGCCGATGACCTCAAACGCGAGTTGAAAGGTATTGGAAGCATGGATTCTGAGAACGAGCAGGCAACGGCGGGCATGGATGCCGATGAAGAGGATGGAGAAGAGGAGATCGAGGAAGAGGAGGAAGAAGAGGAGGAGGCGGAATGAAAACAGAGTGTGGTGGAAGGCGAAAGATGATCTTCGCATGGGGAGGAAAACGGATCGACTGGGTTAGGTCGTACGTTTGGCACTATAGCCACTACAGAAGACTTCATCCATAAAGTAGCTCATTAATTAATGTGACATCGGGGGAATGATTCCCGCCCATTTTTCAATGCAGACTCTCGCGTAAATTGTAAGACCCTCGAATCCCAAATCCATCCCCTCACAACGGCTATGTCTGAGATCCAATCCACCTTCTCACCAGTTCGCGCCTGCATTTTCGATGTAGACGGCCTACTAATCAACTCGGAAGATCTCTACACCGAGATCTACAACAACATCCTCCACTCATACGGCAAGCCCGACTTACCATGGAGCATCAAAGCAAAGCAGCAGAGCAGAGGCCGCGAGGTACCCTCAACCCACCCACACCCACCTCCGCCTTGTCGTCGAACATTCAAGCTGACAGCAGAAACCAAACCAGGGCATGCTCCAGCTCCTCGACTGGGCCCAATTACCAATCACTTATGACGAATGGACCGCCAAAGTCAGCGCCCAACACGAGCTCTTCAAGAACTGCACCCCGCTCCCCGGCGTCCCCGAACTTCTCTTCAACCTCTCTTCCAAGACCACTCCAGCAATCCACATCGCCATCGCTTCCTCCGCCACGAGCACAACCTTCAAGATAAAAACCTCCCACCTGCCTAGCATCAGCTCCGCTTTTCCCCTGGAATGTCGCGTCTTCGGCGATGACGCGGCGATGAGTGAGGCAAGGATGAAGCCAATGCCGGATGTGTTTTTGTTGGCTCTTGGGAGGATTAATGCTCACTTGGGGCTTGGGGAGAAGGAGGTGAAGCCAGAGGAGTGTTTAGTTTTTGAGGATAGTGTTGCGGGGGTTGAGGCGGGGAGGAGGGCGGGTATGAGGGTGTGTTGGGTACCGCATAAGGGACTACGGGACGTCTGGAGAGGGATGGAGGGGAAGGTGTTGGAGGGGAAGAGTGAGGAGGTGGACAATGGGAAGGACATGGAGAGAAACTTAGATGAGGAGCAGAAGGATAAGCACCCCGAAGAACTGAGTTGCTTTTGCTCTGAAGATGGTTGGGCAGAGATGCTGATGTCTTTGGAGGAATTTGATTACGAAAATTATGGTATACAATCGAAACAGAATTGAATGGAGGTGATGTTCCTTGCACTTTAGGCTAACCATGGAAATTCGATGGCGGTTACCATTGACCAACCGACGCAGGTAACGAACCTTTGTCCCTATGGCCTCATCCATGCTTCGAAAGCTACCAAAACCGAATCAAAAGAATGATTGCGGCTGAACGAGATCGGTATATCTATCCCACAGAGCGAGTGAGCGAACTATTCTTTCTGTCTAACGTCATCTGAACCGCAGTCAAGACTTCCTCCGATAGTCTCAAGTTGACGAACTCGCGATTGAATTACCGGCATCCTTTTCTTCTACATCAAGCATGATTCCCAGCCCCACTTGGATAATCACGAGACAATTATACCCTTTCAAGACGCACTTAGCATTCACCGCAACAGCACCGATCCAAGCATCAAATCAGCTCGTATGAACTCGAGTACCACCGTTCCCAATGAAAACGATGGCAGATAATCCCACAGCGCTATAATATAGTCATCCTTACCGTCAAGGAGCTATGCTCGAATTACACACCTTCTGGCTGCTGCGCTGGTTGGTAAATTTGGACTGAAGGTGTATTGTACCGCAAGGCTCAAACTGCCAACGATCTGCCTGAGTCCGAACCAGGCCACGCCCGCCGAGTCGTAGTTTGTAACTTCCACTTCGAGTCGCTGATCAAAGCCTGAAAGGCACAAGAAACGCATCTATATCCATTTTTCTAGCGTAACCACGAGTATGTGCCAAATTGGCTATCACTGCTCAGGCTGCCTGTTTTTCCTAATACCACAATGTCGCCTTGTGAGCAATGCAGTACTCGATCACGGCAGTAGATGTTAGTGAAGCATGCCCATCAAAGCAATATATACGGTACTCGCCTTTCCGAGTAGTTGATGTCTCCTTTCGAGGCATTGTTCAATCCACCATAGATAGATCTTAGACTATGGGGTAGAGCGTACGTTTCGGCTAAACACCGGGGGTCTAATTACGCGGCTAAAATATACCCGCGATATAAAAACGGCTCGGAGTTATGCACCGGATTATGGCAATCATGCTTTCAATTATTCCCTTTACTAGTCCTTACCCGTACAACGTCGTGGAGTCCCTGAATGACCTGGGATAACAGGATGCCCCCGAGAAAGCGCAAGGCGCCCACCAGATACGAGGGTGAGAGCCCTGTGAAACGTGTCAAATCTGCAGGCAGTACCCCTTCCAAGCGTACATCTACACCCCGTGCAGCGAAAGTGAATCGAAACGATCCAGAATGGCTAGTTACGAGTGAAAAATCACCTCTTGCTAATGAGGACCTCCATGTGAGTGCAACGGTTACGAATTGTCAGTTGATTCGAGCCCACTGATCAGGCGAAGGCAGAGCTGTGTGACCCTAAAACCTACGAGAACTTCACCTCAGAAGACTGGAGTGACCTAGCTGCGATACTCCCTGATGACGTCCCTCGCAGCACTGACGGATCCATTCCCCTCGACTTCTTCAAATATAACCCGGACTTTCGGCGCGGCATCCGCGAGTTTCAGGAAGACCTTACAACAGGACGCCTGGAGCCAGCGTGGCAAGCCGCTGCAGCAGAAGCTATGGAAGATCGAGCACAAGGGATGTTTGATGCATTCAAAGAAAACCAATTCGAGGAGTTCTGGGGACAAAAGCAGAAGCTAGATTGGCAAGCGCTGGCAGGCGAGAGCGCGAAATTAAAGCTAGATGTCATGATCCGGAACGGAGTGTTCAAGGAGGGGGACATATTCAGCTATTACAGAGTCATCGGGAGGGTCAACAAGACCGTCCTCGAGAAGGATTGCAAGGTATGTAGCATTCGTGATCGTTGTTCCTATTATCTTCTGACAGCCTTTAGATTATCAGAATCGGATTGGACGCCCTCACACTTGCTATCCCACCGGGCCAGCTTAAGTACGCTCGTCTTGTTGCAGAGCCAGAAGCTCGAGCCGAAGGTGAAATGGAGGAACAAGGGATTACTGCTGTCGAAAACGGAAAAGCAACTCCAATCTCTGATAGGAAGATGGAAGGAAACGATACCCCAACAGGGCCCACGAAGATAGAGATCGAAACCATAGCTGGTGAAGCTGACTCCCAAGTCAATGGGACAGAATCTGTTGAAAAAGTCAAGCAGAATGGGGAAGCGCCCACGCCAGATGTCGAAGTCAATAAGGGTGGACCGGCTATGACTACCAAGAACGAGGAAGAGAAGCCGTCAATTGCGGTGTCTGAGGGGCCTGATACTTACGAAGAGGTGGTCCTTCACGAGATCAAGACGCTCCAAAAACTCGAAAGGAAGGTCCTTGAGATCGACGGCCGACTCAATCCCAAGGATGTCCCCTCAGTCAATGCCTGGAGATTCTGCCGCTGCAAGCGGAACAACCAAGATTTGGGAACGCTATTCGAGATGAGAGAGGATTTCTACGTCTACAAGCACCCACAGATCGTCAAAGATTCCAGAGATGAGCCTATGAAAGCGCGAAATGGCCGGGATTAGTTGTTATGATGCATTGCGAGGCGTTTGGGAAATACCCCACAGAGCGAGACATGCATGCCTGCTTTCTTAAACTGCAAAATCTGCTTAAGAGCACATATTCGAGATATAAAAGGACTTTTCGCTCGACGAAACATCTTGTTACAAGATCATATCAGCTAGACAGTCTCAGCCTTTGGCAAGCTTTTCATTCTCTCTAGATTTTCGCCATTTCTGAAACGACCCGAATTATCTTTCTGCAAATAAATTTTACCAATCGCTTGTCGCGTGTCGCCCCCATAATTCCCTCGTCTGCAGATATATCGTGTCAAGGATGAGCGCAAAAACATTTAGGTCCTTCGAGAGTCCATGTGCGACGGGTCTCTCGACCCCAATGCACTGCCCAAGAATGCATCTGTCCGTGTGCCTTTTGCTACTGTCTCGATGTACACTTCTAGTGCTTGCTGCGCCGGCTGCTATCGAGCCAGCTCTAGCCTTGACTACACCCAATAGCAACGCAACCGGGCCTTCGCCAGGACTAAGGTAAGCAGTCCCCAGCGCCTTTGACCCCTAGAGCCTCACTAACGCCCGTCTAGTGCCCTTCAGCTCACCTCCTTCTTCAACACTACCGATCCAAACCCTTCAGACATAGTCATCTACCGCGTCCCCGACACGCATATCATCCTACGACTCTCCGTCCAAGACGAAGCGATATCTAAATCCGCCCTCGCCCGCACGATCCTCCGCACGCAGCAATCCCTCCGGGCGTTCATAAACGAGCATGATACTGACGACACTCCTCTCGCACGCCTCGACGATCCCTACGAAAGCAGTCCCAGGTACCAAGGCTGTTTCTTCGGCGTAGCCACTTGGCCGATTGGGTACCATCATTTGACATATGGGATGGTTATGAATGTATTGCAGGGGCTGTGGTGCTATTTGTATATGGGTGGTAGATTTTCGACGTGTATTTTTGAGATTAGGGATGATCAGTTTGGAAGTGTGGGGATTGGAAGGATTACGCCCGAAAGAATTCCTGATGTGGTGGGGCTGTTGGGGTTGGGAGTGGTGAATAGAGAGAATGATACTGTGGCGTTCAATCGAGTCTGAAGTTTACCAATTACAACTTTCAAGTTGGACTGCGGATTTCGATTACCGTCCATTTCTATATCTAAGCACAGCACAAAGAGCCAGCGCTGTCAAAGCAAGACTTTTTAACAGGGTTAGCGCTTAAACATCTCCGAATATACGCTCACAAAGACTCATACATATTCTATGAAGTCAACAGACCCGCGGTCCGCTTGAAGCGTGTCACTGAATTCAGCGATTATTCGAGCACCCAATACAAAAGCAGGGGACTGCTTGCCAGGCCATCTGCTTGAGCCACATCGCGGGCGTCGGTGTGGGGCGTAGCGATCATATTGTAGGTGCAGTCGCTGTCATTTTCCACGGCTTACTCTAGAGTGAACCAAAAAACCTTCGTTCTTTAGGTCTTGTGATATTCTTCACAGAGAGCAGATGACACAGGAACAGAGAATACAGCTAACAGAGATTGACAATAGCTGGCAGCGAGATTTATATTTGGTCTAGCAAGTGGATTGAGCGGAATCAGTATCACTTATCTCGTCTTCATGTGCGCCTTTTTCTCCGGTATTGTACGGCCTAGAATGGTCGCGTCATTACTGTTACTAAGAGGCATGCGCTCGACCTTGCGCTCGTAAGGTAGGCCAATTTCTATCATGACCAGTGCTATAATCAAATATCCTCTCTTTAGAGACCGTCATAATCCCCGTTGAATCTTCCTTACTCGCCTCCTTGGAGTGGGATCTAAAATCAGTCCTGAACAGCCCTCCGCAAAGAGAGCGATGGTCTCGATGACATTCAAATCTCGTCTCAATCAATTTGTGGCTCCTCAGCATCGTTTTAAGCACGAGTTCGCTCATCTTCTTCGGCCGACAAGATATCAGCGCTATGGTCGTGTCCAGGTCTACAACAAGCTCTGTTTAACTCCAGACTATGTTCAATCTTATTATCCAGCAAGAAGAGCCCATGCGTCCTTGCATTAACCATTACGCCGATGATTGTGTGGTCTAAGACAGCCCATCTGGCATCAAGAAAATGCGCTTCAAGAAAGAATATCCAGGCTTTGAGCCACGCGAGGTGCGGATTAAAATTCTTTCCTTAAATTGTGCGTTACAAAAGCAGTCCAGACATCGGGTCTTTCTAAATAACCTTGAGCCGTCCGATGGATATATGTACGATTGCAGTCCGGAGCGCTCATCCAATTGGCAAAGCTCAAAAGGGCCGAATCCCGACCTTGTACCTCGAGTGGACCAGCACAGCATGTTTTGAGCCAGATACTCAGCTCCTCACATCTCTGCCAGTCTTCCGCCGCAGAGACATTTGGAACCTGACCGAATACGTCGAGATCGTCAGCATTTGCGAAAGAGTGCAAGATACCGTAGAGGGTATTCTCTTGGGATGTACGAATCAGTCGAATTATCTGTGCTGTAGAGGCTAAGAAGACATTGTCAATCTGCTTTAGCATGTGGGCGTACATACCCTATACGTCACTTAGAAGTTCTCGGGAGCGCTGTTTCAACGTTGAGACACGGTCACGGTTCCTGATACCTGCCAAGAGCGAGTCTACGACTAAATGTACCCACAAGAAAACTCCAGTCGCGCTCTCCAAGACTTGCTCCACAAGCTCTTGAGCGCGTATAGGCTCCCACTCAGCGACTTTGTTGTGCTTTCCAATTCTATCGCTGACATGATTGGTAATGTCGTCGTATGTCAGGCCGTGGAGTTCTAGGGACGGGAAATCGGCGAAAGCCTCCTCAAACTCTAGTAAGGGTCTACTAGAGACACAGATCTTGGCATTAGCATTTTTTGCGAAGCTCTTGTTAAGGCTGATCAACGATTCATGGTGGCTGTCCTATTCGTCCAAGCCATCGATGCATAACAAGATTTCCAGAGTGTCACTACTTTGTTTCAGCAAGATTGCCAAAGTCTTCTGCAGTCTTGATATCGTCCAATTGTTAAGCTCAGAGGCCGCTCTTTTTGACCATAAGGGTATCTCAAACGTTTTTTTTCACCGCTCGGGCGTGAAAAGTGTGGATAAGATCCTTGCGCGGTCTCAAATTCTCATACAGAGTAGCGACCGTCGCGTCTTCATCATTTAGCGCCACTAGCGCAGATAGCGCAGAGATTGCCCGAAATAGTTTAGGGTGGTGACTTGCCTACTAGTAGGCCTCAAAGAGTCATAGACAGGGTCACATGTGCACGGCAGTTCCAATGTGCCTACGAGCCCGCGTACGGCGGACGATAGCTGAAGATAGGACAAAACCAAAAACCGAAAAATGAAAAACTAAAAAATGATCTGCGGCCCTACCGCGCAGGCTTTAAACCTCCTAACCTTCTTATCTCTCAACTATATAAACGGCGTATTTAATTATATAATACCTCCCTTAATCTATTTATATAATTTAAATATTAATTTTTATATTAAATATTTAAATACGGTTAAAATAATTATTTAATTATATAATTTAATAAATTTTAAAAAGAAATATTTTATCGTCTTTATATAAAGAAAGAAATATAATTAAATATTATATAATAACTTTAAAATAAAAAAGATATTAATATTAATCCTTATATACTTCGCCGCCGATTTAAGAAGTAGGGTTATAAATAAATTATTTATATATATAATTTTCTTAAGTTATAAAAGTGTATTTAATATATAATTTATTAACTCGGAGTTTAAAATAAGGAAATATATTTATAATTTAAATATAAAGATTTCGAAATAATTAAAACTAGTTTTATACGAATTTAAAAAGAAATAGGCCTACGATAAAGAAAAGATAACCGGGAGGTTTAAAAATAAACGGATAATATAATATATTAATTTATATAATAAGAGTTCAGGAATAATATTATATAAAATATAAAATAAAAGTATTTAATAGAATATTTCTAGAAGAAAGACTAGCTAGTTTTTAAATATATTATATAATAAAGTTTTACTCTCTTTTTATATCGTATAATAAAACTTTACTCTCTTTTTATATTATATAATAAAGCTTTACTCTCTTTTTATATCGTATATTAATAATTTTAAAAATCGATTATTTAAATAATACCGGGATCTACTTCTAATTATCGTAGAATAACGACTATAAAATATATAATAAAAGAGGGGAGAATTTATTATCCCTAGTTTAAATCTTATATAGTCGGTCGATAACTATAATAAATTAATTAATTTTAAAATTAAGATTTATATTAAAATCGATACCTATATATATTATATCCCCTAATTTTAATATAGTATTACGAATTATATATAGGTTAATATTTTACGAGGTTATTTTAATATTATTTTTAATCTCGGATTATAATCTCGCTTCGTATAATTAGACCGTAGGGTAGAAATAAAAGTAATAACCTATATATATATTATATTATAATAAATATTCGAACTAGACCTCGAATTTAAATAATACTATATATATAATATAAATATTTCGAATTAACGGATCGAGTCGTAATAGGCCTAATTAACTAAAACCGTAATTAAAATATAAATTTAATTCTTCGGAAATCTTTATATAATAAATTAATTCTCGAAGGGTAAGAACGCGGATATAATTACTCTTTTTATAATTTACTTTCCTATTATTTATCTATAAGTCGAGTAATTTATAAATAATTAAAATATATATTAAATTCGTAAATAGCCCTACCGCCTAAAAACGATTTCGGGGAGATTATATAACTTATTCTAATAACTAAGAATAAGAATTAAAAATTATAATTTTAAAATAAATACTGAGAAATTTAAGGAGCTTTGGCGGGATATTATTAATTAAAATAAATTAATTTCTTTTTATTTAAATATTTATATTATATAATAGCGGTAAAGCCTTTTATCTTTAAAATTTATATTATATAATAATATTTAACTCTTTCTATCTTTATATATATATTATATAATTATAGTCGAGCCCTTTCGTCTCGAAGATTTATATTATATAATAATATCTAACCCTTTTTATCTTTATATATATATTATATAATAAGCGCTAAACTTTTTCTATTTAAATATTTAAATTATATTATTAATAATTATAAAGATCTTTATTATTCTAAATTAATAATATAAAGTTAACTTTCTTATATAAATAAGGATATATATCTTCTACTATCTACCCTTATATAGTATAATAATTTTCTATATAATCGAGGCTTTAATCTCTATTTATTATTAATAATCTTTAAATATTAACGCGAATTATTTTAATTTAAATACTATTAAGCCCTTCGTATAGTAATTAATAATTACGAAATTAATAAATATAAGTTTAAATTAGAATAATATTCTAGAAAGTAGATTTAATTAAAATAAACTAAATTAGTAACCGATTTATAATATATTATCGGGGAATTTTTTATATAAAGAAACTTTATCCGAATCCTTCGAGGCCTAGTTAAAGACTCTAATAAATATTATATAAATATTTTTTTATATAATAATTTATTTAGTCTCTCGTATTATTTTTAAAGTTTTTTATATAATAGTATTTAAATCTTCTTATATAGTAGTCTTTAGACCTTTTTATATAATAGCCTTTAAATCTTTTTATATAATAATCTTTAAACTTTCTCGTATAATAATCTTTAGACCTTCTCGTATAATAGTTTTTAAAATTTAAATTCCGTTATATAATAATCTATCTTCTCTCTAACTTCTTTTTAATTTTATTATATAATAAAATTAAACGAAGACGAGCCTCGAATATAAATATATATATATTTCTACTTTTAATAAATATATACCCGGGGTCTTCGATATTATAAAGTTTATAATATTATAAATCCTCGATTAATACGAGCCTTATTCTTATCTTCTTATATATAATTAAATTTATTAAATAATTAATATCGATAATTTATTTAAATTAAATTATATTTAATTTACTTTATTACTAACCGACCCTTTTATTTATAAAATTAAATATTATATAGACGAGTCTTTTACTTATACGCGATAACTAGAGCCGGTTCTACCTAAATTCGAATAAATTAAGTAGTAAATATATTAACTAGAGCTACCCCTAACTAATAAAAATAACGGACGGAGTACTAGTTTTTAATAATCGTTTATATCCTTCTATATATATAAGAGGCTAAAGTAAAAGAAGAGGTTCGCGTTATATAATTAAAGTTATATTATTAAATTAGAATAATAAATTATCTTTACTCGGTACTCTTTATTAAATTAAAAAGCGAAGGCTTCGTTAATTAATTAAAAAACTCGGGTTAATATATAAATATAACTACACGAGGTATAATTTACTTTAATCGGAGATATCCTAAATAATAATATTATATATTAACTCGATATTAAATATTTAGGTATTTAAACTCTTTAATTTCCTAATTATATAATATATTTACGTTATATATTTTTTAGATTCGGTGATTATTTATATCCTATAACGCGAAATTTAAAATTATTTTAATTTTATCGAGAATACTTTTCTACTAGAGCGAATATACCTTCGGAAATTATATTATAACTACCGAATTCCTATTAATAAATAGTTCTTTATTTAAATAATTAAGAATAAGATTTTATATAAATTACCTAAAAGTACTTTATATATTTATATAATAAAATAACTCTTCGAGGGTAATTAATTTAAAAAGACGAATAAAGATAAAGAATATATAGTTATTTTAATTTACTAAAAACTAATACCTTTTAAGTAATTTAATTTATCGAAAATTAAATTAGAATTTTAATTTAAAGAAGAAGATAAACGACTTATTAAATAAAAACCTAATCTTTATATAATAAAGAAACTTTATTATTATATAATAAAACCTAAACCTAAATCTTCTATAATAATTAAGAACGAGTTTTATATAATAATTAAAAACGAGTTTTATATAATAATTAAAAATAAACTTTATATAATAATTAAAAACGAGTTTTATATAATAATTAAAAATAAGTTTTATATAATAATTAAAAACGAGCCTTATATAATAGTTAAAGATATATTTTATATATAAAATCTAGAGCTAGAATTAAAGCCCTAGATATTAACCCGGAAATAGTTTTATATAAAGTTTTTTTAAAGCGATAATAAACTTTTTAAAGATCCGGTTTACTACTACCTCGATTATATAATATTATTTTCGGTACCTCTCTCGTTAAGTAATCGGACTTATATAATATTACGAGATCGAAGTTTAAAATTTATTATAAACGAAATAAATATAATTATCTTTATTAAGAAATTTTTATTAAAAAATTCTTTTTTAATATTACTCTATAATAAGCTTTAGAGCCTATATTATAATAAATCGAGACTACTCTTATCGTCTTTTATATAAAAGTCGATAAAACTATATTTATTACTCGTATAACGATAGGTACTCGGTAACTTAATCGTATAATAATTAAAAATACTCGGTAATTTAATTATATAGTAGCTAGGAATACTCGTTAATTTAATTATATAAAAATAAATAATACTTCGCTATTTAGTCGTACGAGAAATTAGACGAAAGTAATAAAGAAGATTATAATTTAAAATAATAAAAAGAGCGAGAGAAATAAAAAAAAATAAAAAAATAGTATATTTTAAAAACTTAATCTTTTATATAATAAATAAATTTAAATAAAAATACTTTTCGAGAGTTTAACCTCTCGTATAATAAATAAATTTAAATAATTAAGGAAGTACTTTTCGAAAACTTAACCTCTCGTATAATAAATAAATTTGGATAATTAAAGAAATATTTTTCGAGAGCCTAACCTCTCGTATAATAAATAAATTAAGATTATTTAATTAAATAAGATATATATTAATTTATTCTTATTTTAGTTATATAAATAATTTATTAAAATATTATTAACTCGTATAACCTATTAATTTTAATTATTATATAGAAATATAAACTATAATTAAGCCCGTTTAGGTAGTATATTTATATATACTCTCGCTTAAATATTTTATTATACTAGCCTATATACTTTTTAGAGGCTCGAAAAAAATTAAATTATTTATTATATAAAAATTATTACGGAGATTACTTTACTCGATAAATTAATAATAATATTTTTATTATTTTTAATACCCGTCGACTCCGAATCCGATTCCCCGTAGTTTTTTTATAACTTTTTATTATTTTTATTTTTATTATTATTTAACGATTTATCCGACGGCGCTTTAAACGTACTATTATATATAAAGTAATAAACTATATAATTTTATTATTTATAATTATTATACGACCCGCTAAAGTAATTAAATAAGTATTAATATTTAAAGAATACTTTCCCTTTATTAAAGTTAATTTATTTTAATATAAAATATATTATATAAAACCTAATTACTCGGCGGAGAGTAGGAGTAATAAAAAGAAAATTTATAACTTTATATTAAAATCGCGTTAATATATAACGGGCGGTTTATATAAATTCGCGCTATCGTTATAATTAAAGGCCGAGCGGCGATATTTCGCTTTAAAAAACCGAGTATAATTTAACCCGGTATGGAGTATACGAAGGGGCCGAGACCTTAATTAACGATATTAAACTAGATATAATCGCTAGCGTAGTTAAGATAATAGAAAATAACTATATTTATTTAAGATATTTATACGATAATTAATTATTATATAATAAAATTAAAGAGTTATATAAAGAAGAGTTAAAAAATAAAAGATATATATAATAAAAAATAAATATATATAATAAAGAGGAAAAAAAAAGAAGGGGAAGGAATAATATAAAGAATTTTTAATATAGACTTTTAACCCTATTATTTATATTATATAAATCGGTTATATTATTATCCTCGGATATACTTTATAATCGATTACGATATAATTTATATTAAGGATAATTTATAATATAATATTTTAAGGCTAATTAAATAGGAGCTTTATTATATATTTAATTTTAAATATTTTTTAAATTATAATTCTTTAACTAGCTCTAAATAATTATATAATAAACTTTTAATATACCGGGAAAAATAATCTCTTTATATATAATTTAAGATTATATTATATTTTTAAAATATTATTATATAATTCTTAAAAGCTAGTTAAATAAAAGTTATTATATATAATTTATTTTAAGTATTAATTAAACCCTAATTCTTTAATTAATTTTAGAATATTATATAATAAATTATTTAAATACCGGGAATAATAGCCTTTTTATATATAATTTATAATTACGTTATATTTTTAAAATATTATTATATAATTCCTTAAAGTTAATTAAGGAATTATAGTTTAAAAAGTACTTAAAATTAAATAAATAAAGTAATTTCTATTAATAATTTAATAGCGATTTATACTCGTACGAGAAATAATTAAAATAAATTTATATTTATATATAACTTATATTCTAAACGATTTACTATATAATCACCGCGTTATCATTAGCGGATTATCTGGTTTTAAAGCCTACGCGGTAGGGCCGCAGATTATTTTTTAGTTTTTCGTTTTTCGATTTTTGGTTTTGTCCTATCTTCAGCTATCGTCCGCCGTACCGCGGCGTCATCTTGAATTTTTCAACGCGCAAAGTTTCCCTAAATGGTCGAGGGAGATCCGCCCTACAAAGTGCAACCTCGAGGAGCTGATTCAGCTGAATGTTGCAGCATTGAAAGACCTATAACTTTTATAGCTCTCTCCTACCCATGCACAATAGAATGCCAATAGTTCGGGTTGGCGGATTGGGTCTTCAATTTCCACTTGATGTCAACCTCGAGTCCCTGAACCATACAGCGTCCTGAGTCATGTTGGTCTACGATGGACCCTACCCTATCGCTAAGAAGGGAAATTATTGCGAGGTTTCCATTTCATGAAAGCGCCTTCTGAACTCGTTGCCATATAATCGCGCACATGGGTATATAAAGGGACAAAGAAAGCAACTTCGGTTCTAGAATAATCGGCCACCTATCTCCAACATCTCATTGACCAACAGCCACAATGCATTATTCCCTTACCTCCGGTCGCTGCCGCAATTGCGTCGACCCTCACAAATCCAGCGTCAGCACAGTACTGTTCTGCAAATCAGAGTGCAGCCACCACCAAATATTCAAACAAATGTCAAATCGCACAAGTCTTCAGCTACCTAGGCGAAGTCAACTTCACAGCTTTCTTCACTCAGGTAGTAGCGCCTGATGTCCACTGGACGCTTATGGGCACCCATCCTCTCGCCGGCGAGTATCACAACAAAACGATCTTTCTCAAAGATACCTTGGAACGACTGGGAAACACCCATGTTACCGGCACAGCCACACTGAACCTTGTTCACATTGTTGGTGGTGGAGACGAGGAGTGGAGCGTACAAGAGTTGCATGGAACAGGTGTTTGTAAGAATGGCAAGTATTCCCTCCCATATTCCTCCTCATCTACCGGACCTTTCCTTTATGAGGCTTAAAGAAGGGACTTTGAACCAAAAAAGCAAAGCGCTAACTTCTCCCGTGTAACAGGGCTCAAGTACGATAACACGTTCGCTTGGGTTACCCGTTGGAATGACGAAGGTGTCATCGTACAGGTACGCTCCTGGTTCGATTCGGCGTTGGCGGCCAAGGCGATCACGGAAAACGAGTCTCCCGAGTATACCTATACCGAACAGAGGACAGCACTGGAGCCAGGTCCCGTGTGCATTGACTGTGCAACACACAGTTGATTATGGGCATACTGCTGGAAAGCGAACGTCGCGACCTCTAGTTCGTCGTCAATAGATCATCTAAATTAGAGTCGTGATTATGACCGTTCAGAACTACCCCTATTTCAGTAATGATAGGCCAAAATAAAAATTTTCCCGAGTTCCGATACCCGCCCTATAGTAAATTATATACGCGAATTATATACTCTTTTATTACCTCTATAACCCTTATTACCCTCTTAAATAAGTAGAAATTTAAATCTATAAATAATTATAACTCTTTCAAATTATAGGGTCGTCCCGTAACCGTAAAGTCTTTAGGAAAAACTACGCGAAACTCGCCGACTATATTATTAAATAAATTTATATATTTTTATCGAATAATAAGAAAGTTACCGCCTCTATAAAAATTATTAAATAAACTCCTATTATTATTACTTTATTAGAAATTTAATAAAATATTTCTTTAAAAAATTTACCTACTCTAACCTAGTAAAACTTAATACTAGTATTATTATTAATATATTTTACCGTTTTATAAAGTATCCTATAGAAAGAGAAAAAGATTTAACTAGGAATATTTATATCGAATAAATTTAACTTCTATTATTTACGCCGTGGAATAGAGAAGAGATAAAACTAACTTTTATTCTCTTCCCTAGAGTAGAGAAGAGAATAAATAAAGAAGAGAAAAGAATATTAAGAGAAAATAAAGAAGAGAAAGAATTTTTTATTATTTCTTATCCCTACCCTTCTTATAAGGTTAATAGTTATAATTAATTAATATACTCTTTTAATATATATTTTAATTATATTAATCTTTATCGTAACTTTAAATTATACTAGTTATTTTAATATATTCTTAATTTCTTTTATTAAATATATATTCACGACTTATTATAAAGAAAGTAGATATAATATATTAAAATTTTATTATATTAAATATTATAGAATATTAATATTTCCTTTATATACCCCCGTTAGATTTTTTAATAATTTAATATCTTTCGCCTAAATAATTATATATTTAGTATATATAGTAGTAAGATTCGCTACTATAAATTCTAAAAATTAATATATTTAGTAATATAATAGGCTTAAAATTTACTAGAAAATAATATAATTATATAATATTCTATTATCTTTTATAGTATCTCTAGAGTAGTTAATTATTATCGGAAATTATAGCCTAATTATATATTTTATATAATCTCTCGAACTAGATATTAAAAAAGCGCTCTAAAAATAAGAAATTTAGTAGTTTTCTAATAATATCGAAATTAGCGAAGTATAGATATTAATAATAAATTAATATATTAATTAAGATAAAATCAAGCGAAAAAAACGAAATATTTACGTCTTTAATTTATATAGCGTCGACGGGTTATAGGAATAACTTTTATCTTCTATCTCTATTTCTTAATTTATCGTCGTAGGGTTTTCGTTACGGCTAGGGCTTTTCGAGTTATTAGAAAATATATATTAATATCTTTATTATTATCTTAAATTAGATTTTTACCCGATAACTAAAGTAGATCTTTATTTATATTCTTTACTTTCTTTATATTAATAGATTAATATAATAATTACGATAAATCTAGAATAAAAAGTAAGATATTTACGGTTTATAGATTTTTTTAGAGTTTAAAATTTCTCCTCTTTTTAAATTTAGGATTTCTTGGCCCTAGGGGCTATAAATAATAATAAATTAATAAATTAATTATAATAAAATTAGGATATAAACTAAATATTTCTTACCTCGAGCTTTTACTATTATTTTAATTAAATTAATATATTAATATAATAATTAAGATAATATTAAGAGAAAGAGTTAGGAAAATTATTACCTAAAACTTTACTTTAAATTAAATTTATAACTTTCTTTTTCTCCTTTATCTCTTTATCTTTACGAGTTTTTTAATTTATAAATATTTTATTTTAAATAGTTAAACGCGTAAACTTTCTTTTATTAAGTAATTTTAAATCTTCGAGTTTTAATTAATTAATTTATAGTAAGACTCTTAAATTACGTTTAGTATTAATTAATATCTCGGTAAAATCCGGCTCTTCTTATTTAATAACCGGCTTTTAATATTTAACTACGTATTTAATCTCTATAATAAAGTACTATTTATATAATAAAGTACGAGGTCTCTTTTTATAGTATAAATAGAATTAATTTAAATCTAAATAAAGAAGATAAGATAAATAGTTACTAAACGGATTATATTAGTATTAATAGTTATTATTATCTAGATTATACTTATTAGGTATAGGCGGACTCGTATATAAAATTATATTTAAAGCCGTTATAACTAAAGTAACTAATAACGGTTTATTTATATAATTATATATATTAATTCCAGATTTTTCCGGATTATAGTATATTATAGATTCTTTATTATATATAAATTCGTCGAATTCGAACTTATTTTAGGGAATATCTAAGCGATATTATAATTTATAAAAATAATTAATATTTTTATTTTAATCTTTATACTAGTAACTTTACCTATTTAATATCTTTATATATATTTATTTAGAAGTTACTAAATTCGATAATTTATAAAGGAGGCGTTTTCTATATTTTATAACTTTAATTAATATTATTTATCCTAGACTTTACCCTAGTAATTTTATTATAATATTATTTTACGATTAAATAACTTCGGTTTAAATAAGTAGTAGAAGAGTTATTAATTATAATTTATATATAATATTAATATTATTTAGCTTAATCTTTATCCTAGTAACTTTATTAAATTAAAATTAAATAATCTTTTAAGGGAAGACCTTATATATAATAATAAAAAATATAATAATAGTAAATATTACGATAGTTAGGCGTTATATTAATAAGTTCTCTAGTTATATTTAATTTCACTTTATTTATAACGATAAAAGAATTAGGGGATATAGAGAAAAAAGCGCCTATATAAATCGTTAGAAATTAATTATACTAATCTATATATTAATAAATATACTACGTTTTATTTTCGATTAATTAAAGATTTATAGAATAATATCGTTAATATAGTTTAAATATTAAAGTAAGGTTAAGGTATAAGGTAAATCGAATAATAAAATCTATAATATTAAAAGCGGGATTCGGAATTAGCGCCGCTATTATTTATTTTTAATCGATTAATAAAATATTATATACCTAAAATATAGACTTCTATCTTAATTTAATAAACTATAGAAATTAATAAAACTATTTATTAATTTTCATAATTATTAAATTTGAATAACTTAATTTATAAATAAATTATAAATTGAAAATTTATAGCTCGAAGAAAGATTATATTAAATTACTAAATATAAAAATTAAAATAAAGATAATAAACTCTTAAATTATATATATATTTTATAATATTATTAAGGGACGGGATTAGTATCTAGAGGTTTATTAAATTAATAGTTAGGTTTATTAAACTATAATTTAACTATAATATAAAAGTAAATTAAAATAAAAGATAAAGAACTAAAATTAGGGTAAGACTAGCTACTATCTAAATAAAAACTAGTATATAGAGTATTTATTTATTTCCTATCCCGACTATATTAAGATAGAAATAGAGAAACTAGTTTAAATTTAAATTAAATCTAAAATAAATTAAATTAAGTTAAAGTAGGTAAAACTATATTATAATAATAACCCCCTCTTTAAAGTCGAACTCCTACGAGATAAATAAATAATTAGTTCGATTAATTAGATTTCGTAACTTTAATTCTTATTTAGAGTTACGAAATAATTAAGATAAAAGCGCGTCGGAGTATTCGAGTTATCGATAATAATAAATAAAGAATAAAACGGGGAATAAACGACGGTATACGAATAAAACTAGGCGTTAACGTTATTATTTATAAACGATAACGACGGGGCTAGGCTATAAGGTACTATCTATTTATATAATAATATAAAGTATCGGTCGAAACTAATACGGAATAATAACTAAAGAGATAATAACGGATAGGGAATAAACTATAATATAGGCGGGGGTTAACTTTTTAAAAATCGGATTAAAATAAAGATAATAGAGGTTCCTTATATTAATACCTTTAAATAATATATAGTAATTTATAGAGGCCGGCGGCGCTAGGATTCGAGATATAATATTTATTAATAAATTATTAATAACGGGTAAAGTAATAAAAGGGTTTTTATATAATAACGTAATCTTTTTAATTAATATAATATTTTAATAAAGGTAGACTATAATAGCGATTATATTTAGAATTTAAAATACCGTTAATATATTATTTATATTAGTTATCTTCGGTAATTATAGGTTCCATCGGTAAATTTTAAAAGTAAATATTAATATACTTTAAGCGCTATCAGCCCTGTTAGAAAGCCGTCTACGGGTTTGTATTAAAACTCCATATCAAATACCGACCCGAGGTTTAGTAGGATCAGTAAGTTAGGGGTCCGGGCAGGGTCCTGTCAGTAAATAGTACTTACTGTTAGTAGGTTCAGCAGGTTCAGCAACTCGATAAATCGTTAGTAACTCAAATATCAGACGAATAGGCCTATTACATGCCCTATAGCATGCGCATTTGCATGCGCATTGGCATGCGCCATAGTATGGGCCATAGTATGGGCCATAGTATGCCCCATGGCATGCGCAATGGCGTGCGCAGCTTGCGCATGCC
>JAABUS010000801.1_pt1 | contig 75231 bp, 78 predicted proteins | sample 5560161 | NCBI WGS metagenome assembly JAABUS01 (sample SAMN10711885, study PRJNA513376) | rock metagenome | isolation source: Antarctica rocks | place: Antarctica: Victoria Land, Trio Nunatak nord | collected 2016-01-04
CGCGGGATCTGGTCCAGGAGTAATATCAACCCCAGGGCCGCTTGATGGTTTTCTGGCCCACAGTCTTCTCTGCTGAACTGGCCGACGAACGGAGATGCAATATCAGGATAGTATTTACGATCTGTGTCCACGTTCGTGAAAGCTGGTAATGGTAGCTTATCAGGGCCAATCGAGAACAGAGCGCTTTGGAAACTGGATTGACACTGCTCATCGAAGGTAGTACGAGCGGTCTCGCTGGCGCCGAGCCCGAACCAGCGGGACATTTGCTCTTCTTGAGGGGCGCTGGCCTTGCTGTGTAAGCCTTTGAACCACAGACTGACGAGCCGGGAGTAGAGGTCTGGGTTGAAAAGGTGCCTCTCAAGGGAGAAGGCACGGGAAGCTGACATGATGAAGTTTGGTATGATCCTAAAGCACACGTGATGTCTGATTGCCGTTGTGTTTGACTCGGTCCACCCCAATCCACCTGAGGGTTTGCCACTGATCTTATTCTCTCAATATTGAATTATCGTATTGACTAGGAGCATTAATATCACATTCTTTTCGATTTCCAATAGCGCCGGAACAGTTATACAGCGTTTCATCACGCATTCTTTTACCCACTGCGATGGATATCAATTCGGAGGTCGAAGGAGAGAGCACGGCCGCGGAAAGGGGAGGGGTGGTAGTAAACGGTATCCACACGCTAGTGATGCTTACCAATCTGGAGACGGAGCGAATCTCTCTTTTTAACAAAATTCCTCATGCACGTCAACTCAAATCCACTTTCATACACAAGACCCTTCCTCCTGCACCACCGTTCTTTGTGTAACAGTACTTTAGTCCTTGTATTAGTAGCTTCTTCTTGTACAACCACGTCTTACGGCCTTTGCAATATAATTACAAGTACCGGGAATCCTCCGTTCCATGCTCCGCCGCCCTCTCTTCATCGCCTCCATCGGCAACCCATCGCCAGCTTACACCAATACTCTCCACTCCGCCGGCCACACCCTCCTCAACTCGCTCCGCGAAACCCTTGCTTATCCCCCGTTTTCAAAAAATCGACCTCTTGCCAACGGTCTCTTCTCCTCTGGCGATCAATATGTCTTATGGCAATCACCCAGTCTCATGAACGTCAGCGGCAAAAATGTCGCCTCTGCTTGGAAATCATGGCTCCGCACTCTGCCCTCAAATGAAGACCGCAACGCGGCAAGACTAGTAATCGTCCATGATGAGCTAGAAAGCCCTTTGGGAAAAATCAAATTGAGGCAAGGAGGCAGTCCAAAGGGTCACAACGGAATCAAGAGCTGCGTAAGTAGTCTGGGAGGTATGGGTTTTGCGAGAATCGGCGTGGGGATCGGAAGGTGTGAGAGTAGAGAACCGCACGATGTTTCGGCTTATGTGTTGAGGAAGATGACGATGAGTGAGTTGCAGAAGGTTTGGGATGGTGTGGGGCCGTTGATGATGATTCTGAATGAGTTGAGGGATGGGTGAAGAAATGGAACGAGGCCGATTTCTACTCCTCTCTTAGCTCAACAGGCATTCCACCGTTCAGCTCGCTCTCCAGGATAATTCTTACGAGGAAGTGAACGCTATCTGATGATGACATCGAAGAACGGCGATCGCAATCAAAAGCAGGCCAAGTGCAAGAATCCCGAGCTAAAGAACTCGAGATGGAAACATGGCGGCTATATGGTCGAAGTCGTCGAGTTGCCGAAATTTGAGGCGGAAAAGCGACACCCACTGAGTTGCAAAATGGGTGGTGAGAGAAAATTAGAAGGAAGAAGTACCGATGGCAATAAATGCATAGAGAAGTATCGAATGAAGAAGTGCTAGAAACACAATCTTGCATAATTTACTACCTGAAATAAATTACCTAACTTCTTTTGACTCGACCTCAATATTTGAAAACCTTACTCCATACAGCACATACTTTCTCCCTGTATCTTATTATCTATCTGACTGCATGGCTTTATGCATACATTTCATGTTCAAGACAGCTTGTACAAAAATGCATTCGAGCAATTATTGAATTGTCAAGATTGTCTGTCGTACCTGTTTGTATCAATCGTGTCGAAGTACCGAATTCGTACCTTCAAGACAACGACCGCGGCCAACACCTGCTGGAAGACGTCCATGGGCTACGTAATCTCAGCGCAGATCTGTTCGACCTCGAACCGGGAAAGAAGACATAGTACTCTTATAAGCTTGGAGCGCCAATCAATGGGTACCTTACAACCTGCCCCGTTGTTCAGGTAGACTCGCCCCGAAAATGCAAAGTCACCAACTAGCGAGAATAAAAAGATATAAGGGAGAAGTCGCGGGCAGAGTAGGCAGTAAGGGAACGCCCGACTGCTACGAGCTCTAAAACATTAGCGAAGACGACATCTTAGGACACTCACTCCTGTCGACGCCCCATCATCAGTATTAAACAACAGATCAGCCATCAAATCACACATCAACTCTGTCCGCTTAATCGTTGGCCTCATTCACACTCCTCTCAGCACTCAACTTCACCTCCCCCCCAGCACTCTCTCATCCATCCACAGCCCCCAAATCTCAAAATGAAGCCAAGTGCGCCTCCTAAATTAAACCCCAAGCTTTCAATAACTGTGGAACCGCCCTCATCCACTACACAGACATCGGCAGCATCAATGTTCACTTCAACGTAATCGGCGGACTCCAAATCCTTACCCCCGGGTCGGAAGCAGACGCCGCCGAGAAGAAGGCCTGGCGGGGCGTGAAACCCGAGCCCGGCTGGGTGATAATCAACATGGGCGACTCGATGGTGCAATTAACTAAGAGCCTGCTGCGGCGCAACATCAACCGCGCCACTTATGCGCCAGGGGATCAGGCCAAGGAAGTGCGGTTCCCATTGGGATTTTTCGCGAAGCCGGAGCTCAAAACCCTCATGAACGCGTTGGGAGGTAGTGATGTAATACCAGCTGCAGAGCAAGGGGAGGTGATGCTCAATCTGAGCGCCGAGCAGTGGGCGAAGCAGAAGACGATTGCGCTCAGGTCTGGTGAGGATAACGCGCGTAGCCGCGCTGGTTCGATAGCTGCCGCATAGGAAATTCGATAGGGTGCAATTCTGGAAGGTAGGTTACTCCTAAGATTTGATGACTAGCCAAACTGCAGTTTTTCCTTATATAGAGTGTAGACTCCTGCATGAAACTTCAGAAGTCATCTACAGTTTAAATGAGATATCTCTCAAAGATCTCAATTATCTGATACCATGCCATGAAGTACCAACCCGGAACCCGGAATTCGTTCCGCCCCCCCATCATCCCACCCGTCCCCCAACCCGTCCCATCCACCCCACTTCCCACTTTCCACTCCACGACCCACACACACCACACGCCACCCATGCCCACCAACTCCCCCACCCTCACCCTCTCCTCCCCCCACACCTACCTCCACCTCTCCCTCCCCTCCTCCAACCCCGCCTCCCAAATCGCCTCCTCCTCCTCCTCCTCCTCCCAACCCCCCCTCGACCCCCTAACAGCCCGCACGCACCTAACCACAGCCCTCATCCGCTTCCTCGGCGAAACCGGCGCAGGAATCCCCATCGACATTCTCAAGATCGAAAACAGGGACGTTTGGGTACGGGTGCCTAGGTATGTGTGTTTGCGCTACTCTACCATGATTTAAAAGCTTCGTGGGAGAGGGGAGACTTGGCGGAGAAGTGACGGGTGAGGGAATGGAAGGGCTGATTATTCCGGTATGGGGGTGGGGGGTTTTAGGCAAGATGCGAGAGCCGTAGTGGGCGCGATTGGTGGTGCGGCGGGCGGGTGGAGGGTGGCGGGGAGGGGGGAGTGGGTGGGTGGGGTTGTGGGGGTGGGGGGTAGGGAGAGGAGCGTTTGGGGGGGTTGAAGAGGGGGGATGGGTGGTTTGAGGAGTGGTGGGAAAGGGGGTGGGTAAAGGGGGTTTTACTGTATGACGGGGGGTAGGGTTGGGGCAGGTGGGTACTTGTGCTGGATTGGATCGGATGGTTTTGCTGATGGTAGGGGCAGTGGAGGCAAGGCTGGCGAGATCCCTCCCAGTGGACACTTTATGGATTTTTTCGAGCTTGGCAACAGCAAAGTATCGTTCCAGGGACTCGTGGCTGCGGAAGATTTGCTGTGGAAGCCGAGACTGGCTCGCTTCTATTCCTAATGTATGACTTCTATGGAGTGTGATGATGGCACGGCGATGGAGAGGATAGGGGTATTCGTGATCATTGGTCTAATGTACAAGATATGTAAAATAATCATTGGAAGCCCCGCTAAAAAAAATCTGTAAATCTAAGCTCCTCCCAGGGAAGATACGCCACTTCAATGAACAGATGTCGCTAATTTACATGGATTTTAGATATCGATTTCGTGTTGCTAGAGATAGACATGGGCTACATCATGGACGTGAGGGAGTTCTGCGCATACGCCTGCGGTGGTGAGAAATGTCAGCCATGATGGTACGAAGGGAGGAAGGGACGGCTCACCATGGGTTTTATGTCAGGATGTGGGACAGCGTCGAACTTGTGAAAGTCGAGCTTCAATTCCGGGCCGATGTTGATGTAGGCGCCCTTGTTCTCCGTGCTGTCACAATATTTGGGTGCTGAGAAGACTTCGAGAATTTTAGTATTCTTCCAACTGTTAGAGTTCCGAGAAATTTACCAGTGACACAACGGCCGCCATGTTCCACCTCATATCCCTCCATCCGCACTTCATGACTTCGGATTATAGCTTCCAAGCCGTTGGCCTCGCAAAATCTCTTCGTGACATCCGGCCCAAATTGCAGACCGACACCTCTCTTGCTTGGACCTCTACCGGGCATGGTCTGCGGATCTGTCCACAGCATCTCCATCATCAGGCCTTGCTGTCCAGGCTGTCTCTGCTGATGCCTGTCCAATTTCCTAATGTCGTCTAGCGAGGTTTTATCGTCTGAGAATAGACCACCGTGGAGCGTAAGGTACTTTTTGCCGAGCAGAGTCGCAAGAGGTAAAGCAGAGAACGACTCAGAAAACAGCTTAAACACCTTCTCTGTGTATTTGGCTTTGCATTCGCCTTCGAAGCCGTAGACTCTGTTCATGTCGTCTGTTTCGTGATTGCCACGATTTAGAAAGAAAGAATTGGGATTTAGCCATTTGTATGCGTAGAGGAGTAGTGCAATTTCCGTGGACCAAGAACCTCGATCCACGAAATCGCCGTTGAAGAGGTAGTAATGTGAGTCCGTAGGGAAGCCATTGAGTCTAAATATTTCGAGGAGATCAAAGAACTGCCCGTGTGTGTCGCCGCATACTGTTAGACTGTGTCCCTTTGCAATTTCCATCTCAACCATAGTAGGTTCATCGTACACAATTTTCTTGACAGCAGCGATTATTTGGTAGACGTATTTGCGGTGAAGCTTCTTCCCGTCCTTGAATCTTTTTATCATGTCGTCAACGAATTCTTGTGTCATCTCGTGGCCCAGCTTGTGCCCATCATAGGTATCCTCGACCGCTATTGAATCGATGTCGAGTCCTTCGAATGCGGATGGCTCATCCCCTACTTCTATTGCCCTTAAGAACTCCACCCTCCGTACTATTTTCTCACATTCAGCTAACTTTAGTTTGGCATCTTTGTTGTTGGGCTCTTTCTTCACGACAGTCTTGAAATCCTTTAGGGCTTCTCTGGAATTTAATATCGCAGTGTTGGCAACAGCTCTCCTGTAATATGCCTGCAGGTGTATTAGAAAACCCTCTGGAGCTTTTGCAAACTCGTAGCTCACTTTGACATAAGATGGATCTAGCTCTATAGCTTTCGAGGTATCAGCGACGGCGTAACCGTACGACTCGAGCTTTATATTCGCCTATATTTACCAGCATGTCAGTGGCATGACTAAAAACCGAATAGACCAGTCGAAAGGTACACTAACTTGAGCTCTGTTGCAGTAGAAAGTGGCATCTTTATCATTCAAGTCTATAGCTTGCGAGTAAAACTCTATGGCTTTCAACCAATCATGGGAGGCAACGGCCTCGTTGCCCTTTTTCTTAAGAGCAAGGGCATCTTCAGTAGAGGGCATATTAGGATGAAGATGAGATATGCAAATTCAGTGACCTCTTGATCCAAAAATACAGCGTTGAACGACAGTGTGGAGTAGATGTTGTGGTCATATATCTAAGAGATGAAATAATGGCCTATGAGAGATTCTTGGAGATTCTTCTGGATCGTTTGGACACCCCGTTGTCGATCATCCGGCGCTAGGCCCTACGCAGAACCATGGAACAGAACCGATTCGCTCCTCGGTCGTCAACACTGATTCGACAAAACAACGTCTGATCTGAAGACAAACTTGATTTGATCAGAGTCTTGGAATCACCATGACCTCCAACTTTGTCCCGGGAAACCAAGCACGCTACCTGCGGGCTTGTATGGTCTGCTCTATTGTCCAGACTTTGGGTGTACGTCCCCCACCTCGATGCAAATTCCCCTGGTGGTTTCAGTCCTCGATCCTCTCTTGCATCTCTCTATCATTCGGAAGCTAATCACCTGACTTGATCCAGCGTTTCATCCGTGAAGGTTGCCCCAATTGCGAATCCTTCCTCGACCTCACGAACCACCCGGACACGGTACAAGAATGCACGTCGCAAGTCTTTGAAGGACTCATTACTGTACAGGATCCGGCCAGAAGCTGGATCGCAAGATGGCAGCGGCTGGGAGGCTATGTTAGTGGGGTCTATGCTGTAAAGGTTGTTGGAATTGTAAGTGCTGGGTCTTGCTGTGGTTGGGCGAGAGGCGGAAGACGAGCCCGACCCAAATCTTGGTGATCCAGATCTGGATGCGCGGGGGTTTTATTTTCGATAGCATAGCTAACTCCACTGCGAATTCGTAGTTGCCTGAAGAGGTGATAGCTAACATTGAGGATGCTGGTGGAAGATATATTCCGTAAGTGTTGTGCCTGGATGACTGTGTATGTCGACAGCACTGAACAAGGTTCAGGCGAGATGGGACTGCTACTGAAGAAGAAGCGTGAGGGCTGGATCTGGGATTTCTGGCCTAGGTCTATTGCATTACAGCAGGATAGCTTTCTGGCATGGCGCTCCGGTGGCGTTGATGGGTTGATCAAAAGAGGATACCCGAAGTGGAGGTCGCTTTCAGGAAATGTAACACCATTCATGACGATTACACATCGCATGTGACCTTTGAAGGGTAACAGAAGACCTAATCTGGTGCTTCGGACTGCGAATGCTTTTGCTGGTAATGGCCGGGTCTGTTCTGCACCCTTTTCATAAACCGCCTCAAAATCCGAAAGTCTCCAAGGCTGGTGAATTTGACTACCAGTATTTTCGGCCGGTTATCGGTAAAGCCGCAGCTTCCGGATTATATATCTGACTCTACAACAGATCGGGGTTGAGGGTCTTTGGGATACCTTGTGGATTTTGGTATTATCGGAAGGCCCCACATATCCGAGATCCTATCTCGTCACCGTCGTTTTTGTTTGAAGTATCTGCTTTTATAAGCTATGGTACACTGAGAATGCATGTGGCATGTTCTAGTTATTACGGCAAAGAAAGTCCTATCCACTTCCACTGGTATAACATGCAAGAGCATGGCCCCGAAAATAAAAAGAAATGCGTTGTGCATCAATAGCTCGAAATCTGAGACGTCGTTGAACTGGAGTACTGACGATTACTAAAGACATATCAGAGAAATGTAGAAGGCATTATCATGCTGGTGCTGGCCCCTCACGATGTAACGTAACCAGACCACCAAAGAAAGCCATAAGGAGTAGAGAACCAATGTGTGCCTCGCTCAATGTTTCAAGGGATAAAAACCACCGACTATGCTGAGCGCTCATGAGTGCGTGCGTGCAAAGAACTTTTAAGAAGAACGCTTGAAACTGCAGGACAATGGCCACCACATAAATTCCATGCGTACGTAGTCCATGGTATCGTAAATCAGTCATCGAAGTGTTTCGTGAATCCTCCTCTTTTACCATTATCAGGCCGTAGGTGGTTGCTGATGTGTCTCGTGAACCCTATACCCGGTTGCTAGTTGCCGTTCCGGTTGCTGCTCCCACTGATGTCCTTGTTGCTGTTCATTTTGTTGTGTAGAAGCACCACCGCTTTCGCCAGTATCCATAGCTTCAGGCTCAACAGGTCCGGCAGGCTCAGAAATTGCTGCATGCTCCTGCAGTTCAATAATCAAGTTCCCCGGTCCTAGCTGAGTAGGAGGTTGGGTCTCTGGAACAGTGCTCCCAATATCTTCCCCAATTTCCGTTCGCATCTGATCTGCAGCGTGCGCAGTTGCCTCGAGCGACGGGTTCCTCGCTGCTGCCTGCTTTGGCCTCTTTGGGCGTGCAGGCTTTCTGCCTGTAGAGCTCTCTCCTACTCCACCAGGTCCAGCCAGAATTGGCGTAAATATATTGGCCATCGGTGCTGCGCCTTCGGCGGAATGTCTTGGGGTCCTGGTTTTCTTCGGGGGTGGGTAAGGCTCTCCTCTTGCAGCAGCTTCAACGGCTCGGATCTCATGTTCTGCTTTGCTTGGCCGTCCACGCTTCTTCTTGTTTGGCGGCTCGCCTGTACTTGCTGGGGTCGATGGGAACGCTGGATGGTCATTTGGATCGTTGACTGCAGCGAAGCTCGAGACGCGGGGCTGAATCGTACGATCCGCTGTTGTGGACACGTCGGAGCTAGGCACTGGACGCTTCTTTGGCTTCGGAGGTGGAGCTTGGTAATCTGGTCGACCTGCAGGCTGGTATGAAGCAGGGTAACCAGACACCAAACGTGCACGGAGGAGTTCAAAGGTCTCTGCGCATGCCGCAACAGATCGTCCTAATTAGAGCAGGGTCAGCTCACGCACTGCTTCCAAAATGGACCTTCTGGTAAAAGAGCAAGCCCCAACAGCGAGTGCTCCCATCCAGCTGCACTGCAGGAAAGTAGTCCGCTGGATGAGGAAGGATCTTCGCACCTAGAGGTAAAGCCATCTGATTCCAGCTTGGTGTAATGCCGGCATCTTCAATAAACTTCGCAAGGTGAAGCGGTGCTAACGGAGACTTCTTGAGGATCTCGGCGAGAAAGTAGCGCTACCACAGTGATTTGTTAGATTCAGCCTTTCATTGCCCCCAATGATTCGACCGCAACCAGGCTGTGAGCGGCTTTCCGTAGCGAGGTAGCTGGAGAGTGAGTATGACATACCTGTTCGTCCTCGCTGAACGGCGGCTCACCTGTGGGCATTTCGCAATTACAGCGGCCTGAACTAGGGAATCAAGTAACTGCGCGTGCGGCGGCAATAAATACCAACAAAACGTGGCAGCCTGTCAAATGCCCGGCGAATAGATATTAAAAGTTGCTATTTGGCTTGAATGAATTACTTGCGTATCACCCGAAAAAACGCGTAACGAGTGTGCAAGAAACGAGAGTTGCGGTTAGGGGCCCATGACGGGCTGAAAAGAATCTGTTCTCAGGAAAGGCTGAGGGCCAGAAAGAAGAGAAGAGAATGGAGGTAGAAATGAAACAAGGAAAAAGCGAAATATTGTTGTTTATGAGTGCCGGGAAATAGGTATAATTAAGCAACACCTGGGAAGATGCTGCACAATGCGAGACTTGCAGATTGTTGCATGAGCTTTAGTAGCTTAAGGGCCCGCCTGGGGGGGGATTCCACCATTTCTATTCATATAATCTCCGCCATCAGTCCACCTTTCAAGAACACACCCGCTGAGGGCGGCACATTACTGATCGTGTCCTCCTTTTCTAGGGAACATGATAAGCAGAACTTGGAAGATCAGGTGTTCTTGCCCTAATGCGATTTGGTTTTCAGCTGCCAATACCTTCAACTCGCCTTCCTACTGGCCAACGTCTCGGAGCCAATCAGAGCTGTCTATCACCTTTCCCTGTTGTTCATTGTCTGCTCTCGGATGTAAAACCTACACCACCACAGTGCCGGCACATTCAGAATTATGGTAGCGACGAGTGTATCACGGTTGTGCGGACGATTTCGGCATTGATATGCTCTCAACTATTTCCTACCTTACGCCGGGCTATATAATCCTTTGCTCTGTTGTGCGCTCATTGTTTAGGCCACGGGGACAACTCATCATGCCACGTCGGTCATCGAAGCCATTTCCCATGACTAGCGGACTGCCTTAGTTGGCCAGACTCCGTGAGAGAGGCTCTTTGGAGGTCGACGATTTAGAAGATCTGAAGGCTTGCATATGATGAGAGTGCCATCTTCAACTGTTGGTCGCCCCGAGAAGCCCCTTTCATGTAACACTATGTAGGTACTTTACTCAAATGAAGCAGCCCCTCACACACCGCAATTCCACTTCGGTCAGAATTCTTTGCGTCGTCTGCTTGCGATTGATTCTATGGGCCATGTGCGTCCAATGTTCTTCGATCGGCGCTTGGGGTGCCTTCATTGTATCTTAGATATTTATCAGGACTTTAAGAAGAATGTTTGCTTTGCCGTACGAGCGAGGGGAGACTCAAGTGTGATGGTTCGGGATTTGCCGAGAGAGAGGTGAACCTTTGAATCTGACGAGCCGAAGGGCGCAAAGTGACTTACCATCCTACGAATCCCACCCTGACATCAATCGAAGCCATCCAGAGACCTAGGTGATGATCCTGCTTATCGTCGAGCTTGCTGACAACTTGCCCCTGGTTGTGCGCCGTTTTCAAAGACGTTCATTATCGAACAGAGCGCGCCTTAGCACATGTTGCGGAAGCCCCCTTGAGGTTTCTCTGCTTTTCAAATCTCGTTGCAGAGCTTCACTATTCGTTCTCTACTAGATTGTTATCTCCTGCAATTCCTGCGATAACCCTTAATGACAACCCCTCAACACCTGTCCCGTCATCCTCCAACATCATCCTCGATCACCACCCAGTCCCGTTCCCCGCGGGTGAAAGACTACAACAACCAACTGCATCTGCAAAAAATCCCCAGAACAAAGCAGCAGACCTCATAAACTGGCCGCTACCTACAGGTTGTGCGACTGGCAATGGAGTAGCTTAGAGGGTCATGCGTAGTGACTTGTTGGGGCGGGCTCATCCATCGCTAAATTCACATCTTCCTGTAGACCACTTACAGTTCTGACCACGCATTCTTACTCCACTCTCAACCAATACCAACCCATTACGGTGCACAACGAACGACGAAAGAAGTCTAAAACCGTGGGAGCTGATATTTAAGAGGTAAAGATGAAAAATGGGAGTCGGTCGGAGGAGGTGCGAGGGAGAACAAGGGCAGGAGATATCAAGGAAGAATCAAGCACGGGCGGCACCAACACGCCCAGAAGTCTCACCCTGAAGTCTTCTTCATCGTCTCCGGTGAAATCGACGACCTCAGCACAGTCGCCTGACATGGATTCAGAAAAGAAGGAAGAGACAATTGGTGGTGATATTACTGTAAAGCTAGAGCCGGGCAAGCCTCCCAAGCTCTCACGAAGCTCGTCCCAGAAGATCACGTCTAGACCTGCACCATTATTTGATGATTATCCTAATCACACAGATGAGGCCAAGAGCAGCTTTCAAGTGATTCTAGAGTGCGCCTACTCAAACAAGTCTACTGGCTCTACGGAACATGCTATGGACTGCGATTGTGCGGATGAGTGGGGTAAGTTCATTTAGACATTGATCTCCTGCTTGACTGAGAACCTGATGTGGTACTACAGATGCTTCGACCAAAGTTAACCTGGCATGCGGGGAAGACTCTGACTGTATCAACCGTGCGACAAAGATTGAGTGTTTCGGTGATTGTGGGTGCGGCCCCGACTGTCAAAACCAACGATTCCAGCGACAGCAATTTGCATCTGTGTCCGTCATAACAACAGAGAAGAAGGGCTACGGTTTACGAGCTGACACTGACCTACATCCTAATGATTTCATATTTGAGTACATTGGGGAAGTCATTGGTGAGGCCCAATTTCGCCGCCGCATGGTACAATATGACGAAGAGGGCATTAAGCATTTCTATTTCATGTCCCTTACCAAAGGCGAATTTGTTGACGCAACGAAAAAAGGGAACCTGGGCAGATTCTGCAATCATTCTTGCAATCCGAACTGTTACGTGGATAAGTGGGTGGTGGGTGATAAACTTCGCATGGGAATATTTGCCGAGCGGAACATAAAATCTGGCGAAGAATTGGTTTTCAATTACAACGTCGACCGTTATGGAGCCGACCCACAGCCTTGCTACTGTGGTGAACCAAACTGCACAGGCTTCATTGGTGGCAAGACTCAGACTGAACGGGCAACCAAGTTGTCAAATCTTACAATTGAAGCTCTTGGTATCAACGATGGTGACGGATGGGACACTGCTGTCGCAAAAAAGCCTCGCAAGAAAAAGGTCGGAGAAGATGACGAGGAATACGTCAACAATGTTCAGCCCAAGTCTTTGGATGAAGATGGTGTCACCAAAGTCATGGCTACCCTCATGCAATGTAAAGAAAAGTGGATCGCTGTCAAGCTGCTCGGTCGAATACAACATTGCGACGATGAACGAGTCCGCAATCGAGTTGTCAAAATGCACGGTTATCAGATCCTCAATTCAACCTTGAGTCTATGGAAGGAGGACCCAAATGTCGTCCTACAGATCCTGAATATCCTTATACAATTCCCCCGTCTGACACGGAATAAGATCAGCGATTCGAAAATCGAAACTACCGTCGAGAGCTTAAAGGGTTGTGGCGATGAGCGAGTCCAATCACAGGCGGAAGCTCTTCTAATAGAGTGGAGTACTCTTGAAGTAGGTTATCGGATACCTCGCCGAAAGCGCGAGGTCAACGGTACCGCCGTTCCGGACAAACCTGACCGTCTCGCTCGACGGGATTCTAGTCACAGAGAACGAAAAGGGCGCTCGAGGTCACGATCACGATCAAAATCTAGGTCAAGATCCAAGTCTATTGACGCCCCTCGAGGCCCGGCAGCACCAAGTGTTCCTCGTGGCATCGTTTCGCAACGAAATACCTCTTTCTACAATACCCCACGGCCTCCCTATAGACCTAGACCTTACAACGCTTTACCTCCTGGCTGGTTCTCGGCCACATCTGGGGGCAGTACCTATTACTACAATGCGACAGGTGCAAGTACATGGACTAGACCCACGATGCCTGCAGCGCAAGCGCAAGCGCCGCCACCACCTCCTCCCAAGGCAGTTCCAGGAAACAAAGCTTTAGAGGACATCATCAACCAAATCACCAACGGCAAAGCAAACACTCCAAAAGCTACGGCATCTGCCTCAACGACCCCACAGCCAGTATCTGGTCAGTCGAAAAAGGAACACAAGGGCGGTAAAGACAAGTGGAGGACATATAGCGAAGACAAACAAAAGAAACTCTACGAAAACACTGTGAGAGTGACCTTTATAGTCAATTTTAGCCTAAAGGACTGACAAAGGCCTAGCTATTCCCGCACATTAAGCATGTAGTGGACAAATTCAAGTCAAAACTGCCTAAGGAAGAACTGAAGCGACTTGCGAAAGAGGTATGTCCGCTATTGATCAAGAGAAAAAGGGGCGAAAACTAGTGCTGACTTTTCATCTCCTGTAGCTTTCAAAAAAGCTTGTGAACTCGGATTTCAAGAATCACCGCGTCGAAGATCCTACTCAGATTTCATCTAGGCAAGAGAAGCACGTGAAGAAGTTTGCTAAAGAGTTCTTCGACAAAGCTGTCGCCAAGCAAATCGAATATGAAAAGAAAAAGGTGGAGCCGAAAGACAAAGAAGGCGAGATAGCAGCATCGCCTACTCGAGTAATTACGCCAACACTCAAGAAGGAGCCCAATGAGAGTGATGGAGAAAAGGGCATGGAAATGTCAGAAGATGATCCCGAAAAGGAGAGAGAGGATCTTACAAACCCAGCCACGCCAACGGACCAGATGACCAACGGCGAAGGTCTCAAGCGAAAGAGAGGAAACGACAACGATTCCAATAGTGTTAACTTGGGCGATGATGATGATGATGAAGCAACGCCGAGCAAACGTCCCAGATCAGCAACGCCGCCATTTCCGCCTCCACCGCCGCCGCCACCGGGCGAAGCTACTTCTTCAGATCAAGCTACACCTTCAAAGCTTGCTGCCCCAGCGGACGAGATGATGATGGACAGCGTGGAAACCCGAGCACATGGCAATTTTGAGCAAGCCTCGAATAACGTCAGTCCAGAGGAAGGTCAAACTCCCTTCAAGGACTCAATGATGGACGTAGGCCCACGACAACTAGCGGAGAGCTTTGATGTCGCCCGAAGCAGGGAGAGCGTTGTAACGGATATGTCGGACAGCGTTCCAAGCCCGAGTCTGGTCAACGCATCTGATGTGACACCGATGGAATCTGATAGCGAACGGGACAGCGAGCGAGGGCGATCATTCGCCGGAGTCAATTTGGTACGGGTGCAGCAGCTTCAAGTGCACGATGTGGCGTGAACTTTGTAATATAAGTACCTTACGGTAGAGAGTGGAGGGTGGGTGTCTCGTGGAGGAGACACAAGAGCATTAGCTTCTGGGAACGGCGACTTCAACCGTGACGGCGATTCATGCTGCACTACGCAGCACTTTAGTAGTCATACAGCTTGCATTGACCGAGGAACTTACAAGACAAGATAAACAATGCATATGGTATCTACTATCTACGTATCCCAAGTGAAGTGACTGGCAACTCAACCGTGAAAGCGATTACAGTACCATGAAAGGTTGGACTTGCTTCATTAGCACTAGATCGGGTGGCGAATTCGCGTGGCCAAAAAGCCGGTTAAGTTTGAAATAATCCCCGGATTTCAAGTTCTGCCCCTCCAATCATCACCGTCTCCAACACCAACACCACCAACACCACCAACACTTGGAGAAGTGTCGAACAACATACTCGCTTGAAGCAAACGCGATTTGTGCTTCCACTGGATAACGAACTTGGATTGACCGGCGATATATCGAAAGACAGCCTTCTATTCACTCATCACTGTTGAGGGTTAACCCCGCATCTTATCAACACAATTTGCTGGAGGGCTTCTTACTGCCCACTGGCTCCAAAATTCAATTAAAGCACCCAAGTGGCACCTATCTCGTCGACGATCAAAGAGTCTTGAACCCCTTGTTCTCGGGCAATATGGCATCTCTTCTCCGAACAACGTCCCGCCTCCGCCCTCTTACTCGACTCAGTGCTACGCGGTGCTTCGCACCCCGTTCAGTCACGACCACCGCCAGACCCGCAGCCAATGCTGCAACCGCGATGATGCCTGATGCATCGAATCACGAAGAACCACTTTTCCCAAATGAGCCCCATGCACCAACGGTACGGACAGCAATCCCTGGGCCAATAAGCAAGAAGGCGATTGAGGATTTGGACAGAGTGTTCGACACGAGGAGTCTGAATATGATTGCCAACTATCAAAACAGCTTTGGAAACTATATTGCTGATCTGGATGGCAACGTCCTGTTGGATGTATACGCCCAGATCGCTTCTATTCCGGTGGGCTACAGCAACCCGACTTTGCTTGCAGCAGCAACATCACCAGAGATGGCCAGCGCCATTATCAACCGCCCGGCGCTAGGCAACTTCCCACAGCATGACTGGGCATCCATCCTCGAGACTGGAATCCTCAAAGTGGCACCCAAAGGCCTGAACCAGGTCTTCACAGCCATGGCCGGCTCCGACGCTAACGAAACCGCATATAAGGCCGCCTTCATGTGGCGCCGAATGCAAGAACGTGGTGGCCGCCCAGACGCGGAGTTCAGCGCCGAAGACATTTCCTCCGCAATGAACAATCAATCCCCCGGCTCCCCTCAACTCTCAATTATGTCCTTCCGCTCCGCCTTCCACGGCCGCCTCTTCGGTAGTCTCTCCACCACCCGCAGCAAACCAATCCACAAACTCGACATTCCCGCCTTCGATTGGCCTCAAGCCTCGTTCCCCCACCTCAAGTACCCCCTCCATGAATTTGCCCAAGAGAACATGGCCGAAGAAGCACGCTGCCTTGCCGAAACAGAAGATCTCATCAAGAACTTCCACAACCCGGTCTGCGCTGTCGTTGTCGAACCCGTCCAGTCCGAAGGTGGCGACAACCACGCCTCTCCAGCTTTCTTCCGCGGTCTACGCGAGATTACAAGACGCCACAATGTTCTCTTCATCGTCGACGAAGTCCAGACCGGCGTCGGCGCCACCGGCAAATTCTGGGCTCATGAGCATTGGAACATGGCCGAGCCCCCAGATATGGTCACCTTCTCCAAGAAAGCCCAGACCGCCGGCTACTACTTTGGCAACCCCGATCTCCGCCCCAACAAGCCTTACCGCCAGTTCAACACCTGGATGGGCGACCCCGCGCGCGCCATCCTCTTCCGAGCTATCATCCAGGAAATCGAGCGCCTCAACTTGGTCGAGAATACAGCGCAGGTGGGCGAGTATTTGTACAGTGGGTTGGAGAGATTGGCGCAGCAGTACCCACATGAAATTCAGAATCTGAGAGGAAAGGGACAGGGCACGTTTATTGCGTGGGATAGCCCGAGGAGGGACGAGTTTTTGAAGAAGGCCAAGGGGCAGGGAGTGAATATTGGGGGGAGTGGGGAGAGGGCGGTGAGGCTGAGGCCGATGCTGATTTTCCAGAGGCATCATGGTGAGTTTTTCCCTCCCTACGGTCTTTGAGGTTGAGAAATAAGTGTACTAACGAGCTGCATAGCGGACATCCTACTAGAAGCGACGGAGAAGTTGATCTCCTCGTAAGACCCTCTGTTTTTGGATTTACTCGACTAGCGATATTTGATCTGCGACTCTTGCATCTGTACATATCTCGCAAAAGCAAAATCTACACCAACGTTTCCACCTACCGTCTTGTCCGTCAGCATACCAGCCGTGATCAAACGCCGAAGTCGAAGTTCGAGAATATTGTAGCTTGCACGACTTTGTACATTCCTCGAAACCGACAACAATACCTATCTGCCCTAACTTGCTTTCCCGCTCCTGACACGCTGCATTCCCGCCTCGTCCATTTCTCAAAACCCCCCTCAGTACACAAATTCCTACCATCTCCTCCCTATCCCCTCCCCACCCTCACCCTCACCTTCCTCTTCCCACCTCCCCACCTCACCCTCAACACACAAATCCCCACAAAGCTTCCAAAAAGCTTCAATGAGTATGGGAAGCGGGGTTTTATTTTTGCGATGCACACTTACGAGGAATTTGAGTAATAGATATATATGGAGGTGCTAAGAGCGGTCTTTGGAATTTCAAATACCTACGCTTCACTTATGGAATTTAGCTAAGCTGTAAAATCAACCATAGGGCCGTTGTTGATACAGGACACGCTCGCAGGGCAGTTGTGGTTTCGAAGGTATTGGAATCTGAGTGAGGTTTTAATTTCCCCGTTTTCCCCCCTTTTTTTTCCACAGAGGTTCGTTACTGCTTGCGTTTCTTATGTGCTGCGTGCGGGTGTGCAAACTGCCGTTTCCCCCTCATACTGTACGTCCTCTCTCTCCCGCGGAGCTCTCAACCGCTACTCGTTCGTCTCCTGCGCTCTCGCGGAGTGGGATTGGTATGGTCGCAACATTGCGGGCGATGGTGGTGGGGTTGTTCCGGGTATCGAGACAGGGGTTTTTGAGGTGAATGGGGGTATATACATTATAGCTATTTCGATAGGATATGGTTGTGGGGAGAGTTTATGATACAACACTAGAAAATAGAGAAGAGTTTATCTTGCTCGTTCGCCATTCCCTCTTCCCTCACTCCCCCCTACTCATCCCCCCCAACCCCACTCATACATCCGCCGAAACACCGAATCATCTCTCGCCAGCAACGTCCTCGGCTGGTCGAACTCCACTACAGCGCCATGGTCCAGCACGGCGACTTTGTCGAAGTCGAGGATGGTGTCGAGTTTGTGCGCGATGGCTATGATGGTGCAGTTGGCGAAGTGGGTGGTTATGAGGGTTTGGACGAGGGTGGTGGTGGGGGCGTCGAGGCTTTGGTGGGCAGGGCGGTGTTAATTTTTGGTAGATTTGGGGACTGGGGCTGTGGGATGGGGGTTTTGCAAGGGGTTAAAGAGGAAAAAGGAGTAAACCAACCTGCTCATTACCTCATCTAAAAGCAACACCTTCCCCTTCCTCAAAACTGCTCTCGCGAGACTAAACAGCTGCCTCTGCCCCTGTGATAGGTTCAGCTCCTCCATCTCTGCATCCAGCCCTCCTCTCCCCTCAATGACATCCCACAATTCAACTTTCTGCAGTGCGAGCACGATTTCCTCGTCAGTTACTGAGGTTGTGGGATCCGCGTTTAGTCGCACGCTGCCGTCGAAGATGTACGGTTCTTGCGGGACAGCTACGAGAGAGGAACGCACGTGCTCGTGGGGGATGGTGGAGAGGGGTATGTTGTCGATGGAGATGGAGCCCTGGGAGATAGGAAGGAGGCGGAGGAGGGTGGAGAGGAGGGAGGATTTGCCGCTGTAAGTGGAACGGGAAGAATTAGTAGGTTATGTATTGGGTATTACGAGGTGGGAGACTCACCTTCCGGTTCTGCCGCAGATGGCTATCTTCTGCCTGGCGGGGATTGACAATGAGATGTTCTTAAGGACAGGATTGGAAGGACTGGAAGGGTTATGGGGAATTAGCTTTGGTTAAGTGAACAAAGGCTGCGAAAAAGTTTCAAAGACTTACAGATAAGAAGCAGAAAGATCTCGAATTTCAATAGCGCCTTCACTCGGCCAAGGCGCAGGGGGCATCTGTAGCTCCGAGTCTTGGTCTTCCGACTCCGTGTCATCGATGAAATTTCTGATTCGAGCAACTGCACCAATAGAAATCTCCAGATTCACCCATGACGTTATCAGCGTTTTCATCGTCATGCCAAAGCCCATGATGTTCAGCAACGCAATAGCCATGTAACCAGGGCTGATTTTCCCAAGCAATTCAACGGTTACCGTGATCAATATTATTGCCATCACAGCGATGACAAGGTCGACAGCTAGGTTTAGCCAACGCTGAATGCAGTAGAGCAGATAGGTCGGTCTTTGAGAGTCGTCGAGGAAATTCAGAAATCGCTTCTCGTAGTAATCTTGCCACCGGAATGCTCGTATCGTAGGCAGACCGCTCAGAGTCTCCATCAATTGCGAGTACAGAGGTGCCTTGTATTCGATATCTAGGAGTCGCATCTGTCTCGAGGTACGAAGGTAGAAGCGTTGAACAACGTAAAAAAGTATGCTTATACAGGGAAAGGCTACAGCGATGTATTTGGACGCGATGGACATCAATACAGCCTGTGCGACACAGAAAGCCAGACCTTTCAAAGTTATTTCAGTGAAAAGGTCGAGTATCTGGAGCGTGGATCTTTACCAATTGCTGTCCCAAGCGCTGCAGCGGGGAGTTCCATATCGATGAGTTGCAAGTCTTGGCTGAACCTAGTGCTCTTGCTCAGCTCATGTTCTTTCTTTTGGCTCCAGGTTCATTTAGACCTACCTGTTGATGGTCACGCCCGCATCAACAGCGGAGAAAAAAGACATTGGAGCCCTGGAATGAACGTCAATCGCCATTTATTCATGTTTCATGAATACAATACCTTGACACTGTTTTTAGAAGTGCGGAGTGGAAAAATAACCCAGATTTCGTTATCGTGACCACGAACAGCTGCCTGTACGCATCTCAGCTCGAAGCAATATCAACCAAAGTCTAACCTTTTGGACCTACCAAGCTCCAATCACAACGCTGAGGGCTGCGCCTACCCCCAAAGCCACATACACGCCAAGCCATTTACCAAGGTGGGCATTTGGCTCTCTGGCATTGTCTTCAGCCCACCACTTGAGCCACAAGTCTTGCTCGTTAGTACACGGTAGCTATGCTCGACTGGAAGTGCTACCTACTCGGAAATCCATCACAGAAGGCTAGAGTGACCATCATGGCGCTAATAATGGCTGGAGATAGCAAGCCTGCAGATTGGAGGTAGAACTTGTAAACAGAAGTATCCCCGTCGCGGCGATGCAAGTCCCCTTGATTTACTCCCTTCGGTAATGCCGCATCCAACAAGCGGGCTGTCTCCGTTAGAGAAGAAGAGATGCCTCCACTAGGATTCACTTTAGTCTTCCTTTGGTCACTCCAATTGGGCTGCTGTGAGACAATGTCCGATATATAGCCCGGCCGTGAAGCCAAATAGTCGAAGCTACCTTGTTCTAAGATCCTGCCGTCTTCTCCAAGGACAATGATGTTATCTGCGAAAGATGCACGACGAACTAGCGAAGCAGAAAAAAAGTGTCAGCTAATTCTATATTTACCACCGGGCGAGAGGACTTACCATCAGAAGAAGCTAGAAGAATAGTCATGCCAGCACGACGAAGCAGTCCCTCCCGACCGAGTAAGCTGTGAAAGACGGCATTTTCGGTCTTAGAATCTAGTCCGCTCAGCACATCATCAAGTAGAATGAGTTCTCCTCGCGAGTATACTGCTCTCGCTAAAGCCTGTATTATCAGTAAGTCCACAACAATTCCGCTTCAAAATTTTAAATACTGACTGTTCGATGTTTTTGACCTCCACTAAGAATAGTTCCTTTGCTTCCTATTACTGACTGGTCGCCTTGTGGCCATTGCCTTAGATCCTCCTCCAGAGCACAGGCGGAAATCACACTTTGATACCATACTTGATCAAACCTAGATTTCCCTAGGATGATGTCACGGAAGGTCCCATTGGGCAGCCAAGGGACTTGGTCGCAGAAAGCCATCCCTCGAGAAGCCACATTTATTGATCCTTCAAAGCCCGGCAGTTCGCCGAGTAAACCCTTCAGTACAGTCGATTTTCCACAACCCACAGGACCTAAGAGGAGAGTGAAGGTTTGTCGTCGAATCTTGAACTCCGATATATCGATAAACTTTTCCGTATTTTTGCTCCATTGGAATCTTCCATGCATTGTTGCAATCGCATCTTGATACCCTTTGTCCATCTGCACCAATTCAATCTGATTGCCCGTGGAAGGCGGCGCAGACCAGACTTGGTCGTCCTTAGAAGAAGGTGTTATCAAACGAAGTATTCTGGTATCTTCCCATGATGGCTTATTGAGGTATGCTTGGATCCTCGTAAAACAAGCCATAGCGCTCGCAATCAAGGGAAGAACTCCGATAACCAGAGCGAGAGGCTTGTAAAGGAGTGTCAGCAGGGAGAGCGATGTAAATGCGGTCGAAATGTCCAAGGCATTGTTATGCCTGAGAGCGAGACCAGTAAACGTTATGAAGGTCAGCACAGGACTAATGATGGGAGTCATAGAAGCTTTGGATCCCGTTAGTTTGAACCGTCTTTTTTGGTTGTATAGATGGTAAGGGCACTCACAGAAAGCCACAACCCATATTAGAAGAACCCGGAATCTTCTCGACAACTCCAATTCATGAATCCTTAGATGACGAATGATAGAGAAGGCACTATCTGTCAAGCCAGATAACTTGATCCATTTGATGCTGCCAATAGTAGCCGCTGTTCTCGCAACCCTTTCTTGGGATGCCTGAATCCATTTTGCTTGAGCCTTGCCCATGAAGACAGCGACACCAATAGTAGCGGCCATTGCAACTAGGGGATTAAGGTCAGAGATTAGGTATACAAGCAAAGGAGTATCGTACTTATCGCGAACGCAGCGGGTACGCTGCTTGCTGCGCCCAACTGTCGCTTGAGCAGATAAATTGCCAGAGCGATCTCAATCGGACTTGCCCATATCTCGTGTAATTGGACAATACCATCTTTTATCGTTTCTATATCCGTGCTAATTAAGGTCAAGGCAGCTGCTGGATTGACTTCAGAAGTTTCCAAGACCAATGTCTTATTGTAGATGCACGGAATGAGACATCCTCTCATTAAGGTTGCTGCTCGATACATCCTGTACTCATACTGAACATTCGAAATCTTGAATTCATCTATCAGCAGATTCATTTGTACTATGTAACGCTTGAGCCTTACCGCTAAGCCAACATAAACCAAGACGTAAGCCCCAATCAGACCATAGCCAACATTTCTGTTCTCCGGAGTGTCAGGTGAACTGGCAAAGAGAATAGCTCTGTTAATCAGGAACGGTTGAGCAAAGCTGAAGCCAAGAAAGCAAAGTCTGGGGAATGCCGCAGCTAGCAGGTGCCACTTCAGAACCCCAAGTGTGGTATTAAATAGTTTACCATCAGGCTTCTTATCGCCCACTAGATTGGGCCTTAGTACTCCTGCATTCTCTCTGGAGGCATCTCGAAGATACATACCATTGGCCCAAGCGAATTGAAGTCGTTCATACAACGATTCCGAATATAGTTCTCTATCAAGCGGAAATAAATCACCCAAGTAGAGCACTTTTCGGTACCCTTGCAAGAAAAGCGAACTTAACCACCAGAATATGCTACGACTGAAGACTCCACTCGTAGCCTCTAAAGGGTACCCTTTATAATGTGGTTTCAAAATCGTCCTTTTCTCTGTAGATTCCAACAATATCATGACAGCCTTCAACGCAATCGAAGAGGTGAAAATTATAGGAATGGTACGATCCAAACCAATCAACCACAGTGTTCTGGCTCGCGCGACGTCGAAAATGATCGACAGAAAGAGGTAGATATCAAGAACGAACGAAGGGCGTATCGAGAACACATGTTCACCGTAAGAGAGCAAGCAAAGCCCAATAGAAACGATGAACACGAGAGCGGCATTAGGAAGAGAAGCTCGGGTTCGGTGGATAGAATCTGGAGAAGCTCTGGCCCATAGAACAAGCAACGCAAGCTGGAAGATTGAAAGACAAACAGTGGATGCCTATATTTGTTTTGCAAGATCAGCACTATAGCATCGCTTGGGGTGGAATTGAACAAAGGCTTTCACACTAATTTATATAGTTGCAGAGGACTGCGCACAACTTTCTTCTCATTCTTATACAACTGCAGTGTTCGAAACGGGAGGATTAAGATGAAGATAGCCAGAAGTGGGATTGATAGGATCGTCTCTTCGAAAAGTAGTGTGAAGTCAAAGCCGCCACGACAATTGCCTGCGTATGGACCAAACGAATTGTCCAATGAGGGAGAACATGATGATATTTCATTCATGCTTACAAGTACTTTCCACCGGATGACATCTGGTCGAACAGAGGAATGACAGGTGGATAGGTCTTTTCTATAACAACAGTTGCTGCCTATTTGCATAGTACCAAATCGACATGGTTCTCAACAGTAAGATTAGGTACACAGTAGTTTAACTACTGTGCCGCTCGGCGAGCCTGCTGCCAAGATTTGAAACATACGTAGTAGATGACACGTCGACAGATTGTTAGACGATTTGTCTATATCATTCTCATCGAGAACTTCGTAAAGCAGAGAGACCGAATGGTTGCACTTGTCACGCCTGCCAGCCGCCGTGTGACTAGGCCCGATTCGGCAAAATCCATGAAACAAACACCAGGACCTTTAGAGCTTCTAGAAAATATCAAATTCACGTAGATATCCCGAAATTCAAATCAATGCTCTGGATTGGTTACAGTCCTCCCACTACGATCGGCACTACTGGCTATCTAGATGCGTCACATCCCAGACCACAGAGCCTGAAACCACCCTATAAACAGCCCCCATCTCACTCGAGCTCTTCCTCTACTGGCGGCGAATGCTTAGCTCAGACCACCTTTGCCCAGAAGACCGTCTCTATCGTTCCGAGCACCGATAGACATGCTATCACGACGAATTTGGCTCCACGCTTCATATCTAGATCTTTCAAGCTGAAGGCCGGATACGACGGATTCGACGGTTGAGACTCAGCAGGTTTGGTATTAGCGTTGGGCAAGTTTTGAGGGCTGTGGTCTTTGGTGGTGGTAGGATTAGTCTTGGGAGACGAGAAGTGCCGTCTGTGTGAGGCTATGAAGGCAAGATTGCGGTAATTGGCGAGCTAGGTTCTTGGTTATTGGTGCCTTGTTGTCCTTGGGGACAGTAGAAGACGCATGCTGAATATGAGTTGAATCAGGAGTTACAAGTACTGTCTATCGAGAAGGAGTAAGAAGAATTCCGTAAAACCATAAGTCAAAAAGTCCCAGGTGATATTATCAGGTAGGCAATTCGACGTAACTTTTACGATAGCGCAGCGTAAACATGCAGATATAGATATGGGGTGTAGAATTGCGAGGGAATTGATGGGTCTCCTGCCACAAATGAGTCACAAGATACGAGGTGGTATAGTGGAATGTGATTTGGTTTCAACGAAGTTTTCACTGGAGATTTTTGAAAAAACTGTCACATCGCTTTATTGCTGAAACATCCTCGACAACAACATATGTCATGTGCTCTACGGTTATGTACCAGGCAAGGTAGCAATGAGCTTTGGATCAGTCTATCGAGGTTGTTAACAAGAGAACCCTACGCTAAAGAAACACCTGCAGATGTTTCTATACAATAATTATTGCAAGTACGGATGTTGTAGAGCTTCCACGGCTGTTGGTCTCTTCGTGTGATCGACGATGAGCAAGTATTCGATGGATTCTATCAATTTTGGTGACACCTTTGGGCCTGGCAACTTCTCGAGTTCCTGGCGCAAGGTGCCTACTCTGATAAGATGTGTTTCCAGCTTGGTGTCTGGATGCTCAATGGTGATTGACTCGAGAATTTCAGCGAGGCTGAACGCTTTCTGATAATCTGAATTGTTGACAGGTGGGTCCAATGGGCCAATCAGACGTCGGATCTTGGCAATGCACCATGCTTCAGTAAGTCCTTCGACTATCTTGTCATTGGCCCCGAAAATGGGGTATCGAGATAACCAGTGTGCCAACTTCTCGATTAGCTGAGATCATGAAGGATGGCATACGACTAACCGTGACCCCGAGCGACCATACATCTGAAGAATACCAACAACGCAGATCCCGCCATACCTCGCGGGCCCGAGTGGGAAGACTCTGGACGCGTATCTGGTTGGGGCCTTCATACGACGCTGCAATAGTAAGCGCCGTCGGAAGGAGTTGGTCGAGCAAATACTCACCATTCCCCAAGTCGCCTACTTTGACTACCGGAGAAGGCCCGTTGATGCCAGATAGGAAAACATTTTTAGGATTGATAGCTAATCGTTTAGCCATGTATGCGTTGCTAATAAGGGGTGGGAAACTGACCAGTATGCATTCCGTTATACTGCAATTCCATGAGTGCTAGTGCTGACAAGACCGGTTTGGCTATGATCTTAGAAAGGGCCGAGTTTTGTCGGAAATATTCAGATCGTACCGTTCGTAGATCATGCTCCATCCATTCAAGGACCAAACACAGCGGATCTTTGATCGTCGATATATCCTCTGCTTCTGCACTGTCTTCTTCGGGTCCAATGACATCGTACACACTTCGAATGTATTCACACGATTATAGCAGGGAGCCGATGGGTAAAAAGCTCGCGCTTCAAACCTGTTATCTTGGGACCCGTCTCCGTCTTTACCACAACTCTAGGTATAAGTGAGTAATTACATCATCCAAGCACATACATTGAGCTATACAAGCCTGCTTTGGAAGATAAAAAAACTTCGGCTTTGAAGACAGTGGAAGAAGCCTTGAGCGCTTCCACCAGCCGATAAGTTCCTTTTCGTCTTTTGAGGATTTGTCCGATAGTAAGCGCCGTTCTCGATTGGATTGTCGATGACTACACCTGTGCTGATCTCCCCTTCGATTTTCGCCCCATTGACAGGAGGAAATTGATATTGTGGCAGTAGAACGTGGAGAGAGGACATAAGACCTGAGTTTATATCGCGCCTCATACTGAATTCTTCGACTTTTTCTGCTCTAAGGATTCACCCATCCTTGTTGCTAGTGTTCCTTTTCGCTGCATTGCCACTACAATCACTAGAAGAAATCGTAGTGCAATGAAAAGTATCGATTTGACTGAAAGGAGGGGAACGTAGAATTGGAAGTTCAGGTAATGGGTTACACTTCCTCAAATGTTTCAAGCGGCGGAGTTTTAGCGGCATTACATGGAAATCACGAGAAGGACACAAGCTATGAGGTTATATCAATCTATTCTCTATGTAGATCAGAGGGCGGGAGGTGTGGAGATGGAATCTGGGAGGAAACCTAAGGCTGCCATTTGTAGCCGCGATAGCGCGATCCTCAGGCCCCGTCTTGAATCCCAGAAATAAAGTTCTCCAACCCCACGATGATATCCCGATGACCACCCCCACTCCCCACGAGCAATCTCTGAAAGCCGAGATCGCTCGTCTCGAAACCCAACTCAGCAATGCCCGCGCCAAACTAGCCCGCGCTCCCTCCCCCACCCCGGCCCCCGCCCCCGCAATCCCCTTAACCCCACTCCACCCCCTCCTCCTCCTCTCCGACTCCGCCCTCCCCCTCGGCTCCTTCGCTTTCTCCAGCGGTTTAGAATCTTACCTCGCGCACCACCCACAGCAACCCCATCGGAGTAACCCTCTTCCCGCTTTTCTCTCGCTCTCTCTCCACTCCCTCGCTACCACAACGCTTCCCTACCTCCTCGCCGCCTACCGCACGCCCTTAGCCCTGTCTTCCCTCGATGCGGAACTAGACGCTTGTACGTTGTGTCCCGTGGCAAGAAGAGCAAGTGTAGCGCAGGGAAGAGCCCTGCTCGCGCTTTGGGAGCGGGCGTTCCGCGGCACCACGGTGCCCGGGGCGGAGGAAGCGGTGGCGGCGTTGGAGGCGATCGGTTCGGCTCTAAGGTCTGCACCGCGGTCTGCAGTCGAGGATACAGAGGTAGAGGTGGTTAGTGGTCATTTCGCGCCGCTCTGGGCCGTCGTAACGCGCGCTATGGGGGTTTTAGAGCATGAATCCGCTTATACATTCTTGTTCAACCACGCCAAAGCGGTTGTGAGCGCAGGGGTGAGGAAGGGGGTAATGGGGCCCTATGCTGCGCAGGGGATTCTTGGTGGGGGGTGGTTGAAGGAGGAGGTGGAGAGGGGGTTGAGGGTTGGGGGGCGGATTGAGGTGGAGGACGCGGGGCAAGGGGTTCCGGGGGTGGATTTGTGGCTGGGGAGGCATGAGGTTATTTATTCGAGGATTTTCAACTCGTGAATAGAGACACTGGTGACGGGGAGGGGAGCGAGCTGGGGACTTGATCGGATGGAAGAAGGGGTGAGTTATGTCCGTGATGCTTGATCTATGTTGTATATTGACCACACGACAAGTGCATGCGGAGATCCAGAAGCAGAATGACAACCACTCTTGATAATCGTATATAAAAAGCCAGATTCCTGTAATCATAATGCCTCCAGTTTCTATACAACCTCGATTTCCTAAAGACCATCATCGCGCTCACAAGTGTCGCCCTTCCTGCCCCATACACCACCAAGGGTCCCGTCAGTCATTGCGGTTTAGCTAGAAGGTAAAGCCCCCCGGCAGAGTTTTGCCCATACTCCCGCCGCCGTATACATCTTAGATGAACACCTTCCAAGACCAGCCCACGTCCTCTATCCAGACGCCTTGCATCCAACATTAGAAAAGCACACTAAATATCAGAGTCACCGTCATAGCAAAAAGCATGTCGCGGGTATTCACCCCTGCCAATCCTACAGCGTTCTGCAACATCCCTAGACTATTGCAATGCGGCTCCGAGCGTTGCCCGTAGCTGTAATGCATGCCATGACCTTCCAACGGACAAGCGAAACCCAACGCCGCTGGACAGCTCTGCACAAGATTATAACACAAATCGATGCAGGGCAGGACTTCCTTGTAGGGCCCCGCATTGATCTGTGCATCAATGATCCAGTTGCGCGACTGATTTGAGTACCAGCGATTTTGGTTCTCGTTACTAAACTCCGGGCCATTGCCGGTAGAGCCATTGATAAAGGGCGAGGCGACGGCGCGAGGTTGTAGGTAGGGTTTTCTTGAGGAAAAGTCCTCGCAGCGCGGAATCGCAACGGCACAAAGCCATTGCTTGTACGCACGATCACAATCATCACAGGTTCGCGCAAGGGAGTATTGTGCTGTGGAGGTGGTGTTGCAAGGAATCTGCTGGAGAGAGAAGGTGAAGTTCTTGTAGGCAGCCTGGGCGAAGTAGTCGTAGATGGCGGTGAGGTTGGTGACCTTTGGGTTGGAGGGAACGGCATAAGCGACTTGAGAGCAGAATGGGAGGTTGTATATGATTTGGCAATTATTATCTGTAAGATGGAGTTGTTGGTTAGATTGGAGCGGACTGGTATAGGAGAGGAGGGGCTAAAGCATACCAGATTTGGTGGTGAAGTTTACGGGATTCCACACAGTACCCCCTCCGCCCACGACGCCACCCCCTGACGAGGTAGAATTGCCATCTATGCCGATGATGGCGTAATAAGCAGAAGTACCATTTAGATTCTTGAGGAAAAACTCCTGTTTCGGGAATCCATCACCTCTCTTTGTCATATCAGTGTCCACATTCGAGGCATTCTTCCCTTGCAGATTGCCTTGTATCTGGGCGTGGTTTTTAAGGCCACATACCGACCTATGAAGCCCGAGAACAGTTGGATCGTCTTGATTATACGCATACACGCTGAATCGAGGCGGACCGTTCATCCAAGCTTGGGACTCAACTTGGTACACAGGGTCTGATGTATTTGGATTTGAGAAAATAGAGGAGTAAAGCAAAGCCGAAGTAGTATCGCTGTCAATGACTGTGAAATTAAAGCTACTAGTGCCATTGCACGATGCATAAAGCGCATCGATAGAAGCTGTGAGTTCATAGTTGTAGTTGCCACTAAAACTCGAGCTCTGCGGCGCAGAGACTGAGAACCAGACATTACTTGTAGCGTCAAAAATAGTTTCACCGCATCCACCGTCAATAGAGACAACTCCGTCATTGGTATTCTTATCGGGCTTCTGATTCGTCGGCTTTTTAGAGATGTAGAGCTCCAATGGCGGCGGAGCTACATTTGGGTTGGGTTCATTGGCATGAGGCTGATCACAGGTGTTCACACTGAGGTATATTCTTCGAGTATTTGTAGCGCTGTTTTGCCTCTTGGCCAATTCCACAACCTTCTCTTCATCATTGATATTCTCCGTCAGTTGCACGACCTGAGTATCGCGCTTGGAGATATTCGATGGAAGCCCCGGCGTCTGTGGCGAGAATGGTCCCCAGATCGTCTTATTCGGAAACGTCCAGTATTGAGTCTGACCTCCATTAATGTTACTCTTGCCAGGAGCATTGTTGCCCAGTTCTTGAATAGTAGCCTCTGCTCTCCCGATAATACTCCGGTCAATCCCGGCAAACTCCGGCGTATAATTTTCCCCTTCTAATCCATTCTCTGATGACGACGCATCGAACGGCTCTGACTGATGTAGAAGCTCCAGTAATCGAGGATGATTGTGGTCTTCATGCGCTATCGAGTCTGCGTTGGCTGCATAGGCAAGATGTGGATTAGAAAAGGCTAGGTAAAGTAGCAGAAGGACTAGAGAGGCGGCGAAGGAGGCGGCGAAACGCGATTGAAGGGCGGTGAACTTGGGGAATAGCATTTAATAATGGAGTGAGAGTAGGCCCGCCTGCTCTTCCTTAATAGCTCTCCTGCTCAAAGAAGTGGAGGCCGGCCCCAAAGTCCTGTCCGGGAAGCCAGGGACAATGCCGTCACTGGTACTTAATGGATAGGGTATCGTCGCATGTTCTTCGTGAAGCAGGTCAGGAAGTGCAAAGCTCTCCCATAGGTTGTAAGGGCATTGAACGAATGTTGGGTACTACCTTGGGAGTATTCAGAGAGTTGTGGCGGTTGTTCGAGGCTGTGAGGCTGAAACCTGGTGAGAAAGATCCCGGCGCGGCTCCTTCCGTTCCATGTGGCCCTGGTGCTGAAGTCATGCTTCTTCAACCATCATCAACACCTGGTGATGAAGATATGCGGTCCAGCGGCAGTACAAGGGAATGCGGTGGTTATTGAAGTGACCCAAACACAGGTATGGATATTTCGGCAGGTTTGTCTTAGCTTGCTAAGACTTGCGATTGCAATGAGCGGACGACGACTTCTAGATGCAGCAGCCATATATAAGGCCTCCCGTGGTGTGGCTTCCAAGTATGTCACACTTCGCCGGCACCAATGGGAGAAGTATAGCAGAACCTCTTCTTTGGTCAAAGTCGTCAAGAATCAAACCGATAGAGTTACTCTCACTGTAAAGGCTGCATCGGCGCTTTCAGAGCGTTTCAACAGCCCTGGTCCCACATATTCTACTCAAACACCCCGTGGAAGTAGTTCTGATTATAAGAACTCCATACCGGGTCAAGAAAGCATTCAAGGAGTGGATAAAACACTTGTAAAGAAACAAGGCCTCGAGCAGGATCACTTCTATCAGAGATCAGAGGGAAACTCTACCGCTGATCCGCCACCAGAAGGCGAATTTGGCGTAAAGCAAGGGAAAGCTAAAAGATATCCCCTACTGGATGGGTCAATACCTCCCACGGATGCTGATAACAACGTGTTCCAACCACAAGATGTTTTCTCAAATGTGTCGCGAACAGAAACTCCGAAGAGCTCACTGTTTGAGGATAAGGCAAGTCACAATAACACCTTAGAGTCAGCTTCTTCCGATAGGACAAGCATACCTGATCTTGCTAAAGAAGTGGAACAATCGCCCGCTAATCGAGCCCCCGAGCTACAGCGACAAGCAGAAAAGCAAATTCCATCCGAATCTGCTGAGCCTGTAGCTGCAGCATCGTCTAAATTTAAAAGCGAGGTCCAGGGACAAGATATTTCCCACACACCTTCGCCAAAAACAAGTCAGTCGCTTTCGGGTCTCCCACGAGTCAAGCTTCCCAAGGTTAATGAGGACACACAAGATGGGGACGAGCTTTCGAACCATGGTCAAATCAACCAGGACGTCTTCTACTCGTCTATCCCCAAGGATCATGGACCCGTTATTCCTGAGGCACAAGCTGTACCGGAGCAAAAACAGCTTCCAGAAGATGTGTACTCTGAGATATTTCAAAGCCCAAGGGTGGCCAGAATGCTCAGTGCGAAGCCTAAGTTGGGCGAGATAGAGAAAGGGTCGGGCCTACATGTCCAACAAGCTACGACCGTTACAGAGCAGACTAAATCTCCGCAAGATCAGGACCAGGAATCGTTCAGTGAGCGGCGGCCAGGACAAGCGGGTTCGCCATCTGAGGCTCGTCATGAAAAATCCGAAGAATTAGAAACCCTCGAAAAGGCTCACGACGAGGAAATTCATCAACTGGCCATAGACATGGCGAAGGACTCGGAGAGCGGAGCTTTTGTACCTGCGGCAGTAAGCGTTCAGAAATCGCTTTGAATGGAGCATTGACTGATTGACTGACAGCCAGTTCCAGGCTCCATCAGAAATTGAGTCAAAGCCCATAAAAGCTCCATACGAGATGCATGAGTCGCGCGTCCCGTCATCGCGGTTTGGTCGAATTTGGCAATACGGGGGTCTGGCAACGTCAATGGCCTTTGGCGCCGTTGGCGAAAGTTTCCGTCGAGCTACTGGAACTGCCGATCATGCAAGCGGATCTCTGATGCTCAGCGCAGGTAATATGGAAAGACTTGTAGCGAAACTCTCAAGGATGAGAGGAGCTGCACTCAAGCTGGGTCAGATGATGAGCTTTCAGGGTCTGTCATGACACACAGCTCTTGAGATTTCGATGATGTTGACCTCTCATCTCAGATTCTAAAATGCTTCCTGCACCAATCAACGAAGTTTTGCAACGAGTCCAAGACAGCGCAGACTATATGCCCCCGTCACAGCGAAATAAAGTGCTTGCTAGCAATCTCGGCTCAGACTGGCGTGAGCTTTTCTCGTCCTTTGACGAAAAGCCCATGGCAGCAGCCTCGATAGGACAAGTTCACAGCGCTGTCTTAAAATCAACTGGCAGTCGAGTAGCAGTCAAAGTCCAATATCCGGGTGTAGCCAACTCGATCGACTCGGACTTGAGCAACCTTGCTATCCTCCTAACCGCCTCTCGCCTGTTACCAAAAGGTCTCTACCTCGACAAGACCATCGCAAACGCCCGCATCGAACTTGCCTGGGAATGCGACTATATCCGCGAAGCCGAATGCGGGAAACGATTTCAACGCCTCCTCCACGACCAAACCGACGTCTTCGTCGTCCCATCTATCCACGACTCCGCCTCCGGCCCCCAAGTCTTAACCATGGACTACATGGAAGGCATTGGCGTCACCAAAGCGCAAAAACTCACCCAGGACCAAAAAGACTGGATCGGCACCCAAATTCTCCGGCTCTGCCTACGCGAAATCACCGAGTTCAAGTTCATGCAAACAGACCCCAATTGGACAAATTTCCTCTTCAACCCCGCCACCCAAAAACTCGAACTCCTCGACTTCGGCGCCTCTCGCGATTTCCCAGACTCCTTCGTCGATCCCTACACCCGCGTCCTTCTCGCCGCCTCCCGCAACGACCGCCCCACCTGCCGCGCCCTCAGCATCCAGCTCGGCTACCTCACCGGCCACGAGTCAAAGGCCATGCTCAACGCACACATCTCGTCCATGCTGACGCTCGCCGAGCCGTTCGTGGAGACTTCGCCTGAGGTGTACGATTTCCGGGATCAGACGATTACGGAGCGCGTGCGGGGGTTGATTCCGGTGATGGTGAGGGAGAGGCTGGCGCCGCCGCCCGAGGAGACGTATAGTTTGCATCGGAAGCTGAGTGGAGCCTTTTTATTGTGTGCGCGATTGGGGGCGAGGGTGAGGTGTCGGGAGATGTTTCGGGGGGCGATGGAGAGGGCGGGGGTTGTGTGAGGCTTGGGGGGATGTTGTAGCCGTAAGTAACTCGAGATGTTTCGGGGGGCGATGGAGAGGGCGGGGGTGGTGTGAGGCTTGGGGGGATGTTGTAGCCGTAAGTAACTCGCATTGAGGTTTGATGGGGTTACTAAGCATTGGTGTACACTATACGTGTATCACTAGCAGTCTCGCGTTTAAAAGACTCTTAATAGCTGGCTTCTCAATTGTTTCCAGATCTCTCAACCAGCAAATCCGGGGATATCATATTGCACCAAAACCGCTATACTACAAACTCCTCCAACCACGAAATCCCTCTCAGTCACTCTCATCGTCGCTCCCATACGCCACCAACGGCGCCGCCCTCTTCTCCACCGGCTTTGCCGCCATAAACCCCTTCCCATGATGCTGCGATGAATAACTCTGCAACACCGCCAGCGTCGACCGCGGTAATATGCCCCCATCATTATCACCAATAGCGCTCCCACTATCCCCTTGCTCCACCCTCTCGTCCTCAATCAAATACCTCTCCTCCCCATCCTCTATCTGCACCGGAGTCCCTTCGTTCGTCAGAGCTGCTCTGCTCCTAGCGTACCACACCTCATCCGGCGCCTCGTAGCCCTCGAGTCCGAACCCGCTTTCTATCCTCTTTATCCTCTTGGCGTCTGGATCCCGGCCCTCGATCTCCCGTACAAATTCCTCGGGTAGCGCCCTCCGCACCGCTTCGGCAGCTTGCTCTTCGATCTTGCGCGCCTCGCGCTTCTGAGCCATGGGGTTTGGGTCCACGGTCGCCCAGCGCACGTTGAGCACCTCGCTGTGATCGAGCGCTTGGTGCGCCATGGCTTCTTTCGCGAACTGCGAGTTGGCTTCATTGGTGTAGGTTACAAAGGCCACGCCGCGGGAGGTGAGCACACGGATGCGGTCGATCTGGCCCCATTCCTGGAAATGCCGGGCGACGACTTCTTCGATGTCGTCGGTAACGTGGATGCGGCCGATGTAGAGAGTGCGGTTTTGGCGCATGAAGCTGCCTACGCCGCCCATATCGTCCCGGTAGTCGCTGTGCTTGTCCCTACCGAAGCAATCTACGTTCGGGTTGTAGAGGTCGTGCAGCCCTGGTAATCTATGTAGATACTCGCATTCGTGGCCCCGGGGACACAGACCCTTTGAAAAGAATAGACAGAAGTAGCTACCTGCGACTTTATCGCCGCGGGTATAACCAGAGTCTTTGGCGATGTTGCAGCGGCCTGGTGCGGCGGTTTTGGACAGGTACTTGTCTTCGCGGTCGCCGCCGGACCATTTGTTGTACCAGATATTGAAGATAGTGCCGGTTTGGGGAGGGGGCTCGGATTTCATGGTTGAAGGGTCGACTTGGGGGCGGGCGGGGCGGCGTTTACGGCGAATGATTTTCTTCGTCTTTTTCTCATCAGGTTTGGAGACTATATCAGTAGTGTTCGTTGAAGGTATGAGGGTTTGGGTAGTGTCTGTGGTTGTGAGGTCGGTACTTGTTGTGTCTGGAGCCTGGCTTTGGAGGGTGGGGTGAGGCGGGGGGTCAATTATAGAAGGCATGGCCAGTGGGATTGAGGATTCGACCTTCGTCATGCTTGTTGTTTGTTATATCGTTGTGTACTGGTTCAAAATTATGATAAAAAGTTGAAGGTCAAGAAGTCGAGGTCCCCACAAAACGCTAAGCCCTATGAAGCCACTAGACCACTATAGGCGTTCCCAGCGTATCGCCTCTACGTCCGTCTGTAAGCCGTGGTCGATTTTATTCGTATAAAAACACTGCTATTGCCCCCAAGAACCAGTCGAGATGGTTAACATCACCGAGAAGATCAAGGAGTAGGTACCACCTCCACTACCACCTTGCTAAGCTTATCAAAAATCTAGGATTGAGGAGGAGATGGCGAGGACTCAAAGTGGGATACCTTTCCGTGTCTTTTGGTGACTGTTTGTTGATCAATTATAGAAAATAAGGCTACCAGTATGGGGATCTTAAACCGAATAGCAGTTTCAGCGGTTAACGTTTTAGAGATTATCATCTTGGATTGTTGAAAGGGTAGGGAAATCTCTCAATCTGACTATTCAGGCTTTCTTTATTCACACAAATCTCAGAAAGCTTGCCCGTCTTCGCGCTCAGCTGCTTGAACCCGTACCTGGCGCCGGATCAAGTGGCGGCGGAGCGGGCTTCGATGTCAGTAAAAGCGGTGATGCACGCATAGCACTTGTTGGCTTTCCCTCTGTTGGCAAATCCACATTTCTTTCAAAAATCACAAAGACCAAGAGCGAAGTCGCGGCTTACTCTTTCACTACCCTTACCGCTATTCCTGGTGTTCTTGAATATGGCGGTGCCGAGATTCAGGTTCTTGATTTGCCGGGAATTATAGAAGGTGCTTCAGAGGGAAAAGGAAGAGGAAGACAGGTCATTTCTGCCGCCAAGGTTCGAGCTTCTCTTCTATTATGCATCATGCTCGTAATAATATGACAAAGACAAGTGATCTGATCCTGATGATACTTGATGCAACGAAAAGGGCGGAGCAGAGAGCATTACTCGAAGGCGAGCTCGAAGCTGTTGGTATCCGGCTGAACAGAGAGCCACCGTACGGTTTCCTTAAGAAAGTAACTCTGTCTTTGTTTTCCTACTAACGGAATACTAGCAATATATACCTAAAGCAAAAGAAAGCAGGTGGCATGAAGATCACATTTCAAGCAACCCCAAAAAACCTAGATGAGAAGATGCTCTACAACATTCTGAGGGATTACAAGATGCTTAATTGCGAAGTCCTTGTTCGAGATGAGGATGGTGGGAATTGGGTTTTCCTCGATGGAAATAAGCTAACGACTTACAGCTACCGTTGACGACTTTATCGATGTCATCATGAAGGATCATAGAAAATACATCAAGTGGTTCGTCTCTGTGTTGTTGACTGCACTCGGTATACGCTGATATCGATCTTCAGCTTGTACGTTTACAATAAGATTGACTCAGTCTCCCTCGATTTCCTCGATAAACTCGCTAGAGAACCGAACACAGTGGTCATGAGCTGTGAGCTGGATCTTGGCATTCAAGATGTGGTAGAGAGGTGTTGGCAAGAATTGCAGCTGATGAGGATCTATACCAAGCGGTAAGCTTCAGCCTTTCCATCTTTCTAAACGGCCAAGCTAACAAAGGAACAGAAAAGGGGAAGCGCCGGACTTCAACGAGGCTTTGATAGTTCGGAATCACTCGAGCATAGAAGAAGTGTGTGATCAAGTGCATCGCACGTTGAAAGAGACGTTCAAATACGCCATGGTGTGGGGAGCTAGCGCAAGGCATGTGCCCCAGCGAGTAGGGTTAAGCCATGTTGTTGCAGATGAGGACGTGGTGTCTATTGTTGCCAAATGAATAGATCGTTATATGTCCATAGCGTTTCATTTGATACCTTTATGATCCCCCCATACAAGAGCCGCAATGAGCTCACGATTTATAATATGTCAGAGTCGTAGCCGACTTGGATGTTTTTTTTATATCATTACCAACAATCCTTTCTCGATCCGAATCCTCCAGATACTCAATGGGAGGTAGCATGTTATCATCGTAGAACCGGTCAATCTTTGTGCATACCACAAGGTGGAGCTATCTCCGTAAAGCAGCATCTGGTGCAAGCCCTAAAGTCTCCTCGCTAAACGCAAAGAAGGTTCGCGAAGGTTCCGTGGCCGCTTGCAGTTTTGCCTGCAGGGATCCCGTCACCTCCAACGTCACTTGTCACTCGCGTGGGGTTTCCAGTTTTCCCACATCTGACGTTGTACAGTCAACTACCTTCTTGACCGCAAGGTACGAGGAGGACTGATTCGACTGCGCTGCACCCAATTGATCGGGGTTTGCAACCAAGTTATGTTTGATGACCTGACGGCCTTTAATACGACAATCAGGTTCACTCTGCTTCAAACGCCCAACAAGAACATTACACAATCTCAGAGTCCCAACGGCCTCGAATTCACGAAAGCCTGGGCTCGCTTCCTCATCACCGTTCTTAGTGCTTTCCAGGTTATTCGGGCCTTGTACGGCTGAAGGAAAGCGTCACAAGCCTGGCTCTCGGGTCCCAAGTAATTCTTCGCTTTACTCGTATGCGTGACACCCCAAGACTTCTCGGCTTCCATACTCTTTCTTAAGCCCCAACATGGTGGCCGAAACAAAACTCTACGATGCGTTGAGCATCAAACCCGACGCCTCCCAGGATGAAATAAAGAAAGCATACCGGTAACTTATCCTCTCTCTACTCCCTCTTCCAACCAGCCCATCGCTAATGAAATATACAGAAAAGCAGCACTAAAATCTCACCCCGACAAAAATCCCGATAACCCCAACGCGTCCGAGAAATTCAAAGAGGTATCTCAAGCCTACGAAATCCTCTCCGACCCTGAAAAACGCAAAATCTACGACCAATATGGCCTCGAATTCCTCTTGGGCGGTGGCCGAGAAGCCCCACCTCCCGGTTCTGGTGGAGCCAGTCCCGGCGGTAATCCTTTCGGCGGTATGCCTGGCGGTTTCGGAGGCATGGGCGGCATGGGAGGAGGCGGTGGCGGTACACGATCGTTCCATTTCTCGTCGGGTGGGGGAGGCTCAGGGTTCAGCTTCAGCAATCCGGAGAGCATATTCTCCGAGTTCTTCAAACAAGGTGGTGCAAGTATGGGCGATGACGATGACATTTTCTCGCAATTCTCTAGTGGGGGTGGAGGCAGAAGCAGTGGAGGAGCCTCGAGGAGATACCAAGAGGCGAATGGACATGGGAGACATCGGACCGTGACACCCGAGGCGACGATCGTGGAGAGACCGCTGCTGGTATCCTTGGAGGATTTGTACAAGGGTACGCAGAAGAAGATGAAGATTAAGCGAAAAACCTTCGATCAAATGACGGGAAAGCAAACGGTCCAAGACAAGATCCTAGACATGGAAATAAAGCCCGGCTACAAAGCCGGTACCAAAATAAAATTCAAGGGCGTCGGCGACCAAGAAGGCGACGGCGGAACCCAAGACCTCCACTTCATTATCACCGAGGTACCTCCACCCCCATAATATCCCAAACCAGCGCCCACACTAACCCCTTTGTACAGAAAGAACACCCCACCCTCAAACGCGTCGACGACAACATCATCGTCCCCATCGAGCTCGACCTCAAAGAAGCTCTCACGGGCTGGAAACGCACCGTCACCACCATCGACGGCAAACAACTGCCCGTCTCCGGCAGCGGGCCCACACCACCCGGCTACCGCGAAACGTTCCCGAATCTGGGCATGCCGAAGAGCAAGAAGCCGACGGAGAGAGGGGATTTGATTGTGGAGGTCAAGGTGAGGTTTCCGCAGAGTTTGACGCAGGCGCAGAAGGCGAAGCTGAGGGAGGCATTGTCGTGAGGGGAGGTGGGAGACGATTGGGTGGGGATGGGGGGGGGAGGATTTATGGCGTTGGTGATAGGAGTGTCTAAACGCTGGGGTTAGAGGTATCTATTTAGTGCCCGGGAGGGGATTTTAAGGGAGGGTCATGAACCAGATTCTACGTGGGCGAACCCAAGCCGGTTCCTGCCCTATTTTTTCAGAACGCTATCTCAAGCACCTCGATACTCCATGCATCTATAGAGATATCCAACTCTTGCCCACTCTAATTTTCTCACCCAGGGTGGGATCTTCCGGCATATTGCTGGCCTTCCTGAACTCATCTATTGCAACAGCATCTCATTCCCGAGTCTCATTGAACAAAAGTTCTGCGCAGAGATTATTACCGCCTACATAGCATGAAGGTTGCCCTGGGGGGGTGGGGGCGGCGGGGGGAATTCATCACTTCCAGAATCCCAAGAGTTTTTCAGATTTGATTGATTTGTTCGTTACGAGCGCTACTGCTGTCGTCCTCCCCTTGGAAACCCTAGAAATTATCTGCGATATAGTTGGGAGGTTCTCCCGGGCTATGAGAGCGTGGCTCGTCTATTCCTACGCGCGAGCGAATCTCTACGCCGGGGGTTTCTCCTGAGGATAAGACTTGCGAAAGACTCGAGGCAGGCCTCGTCGAGTAATTTGGAGATAACATGCAGAGGAGGTTCTTATGCTCGAGGCTAACTCTTCGTAAAAGGACAATGTGTATACGTACAGGCTTTGACAAGGTTCCTAGCCCTTCGATAAACAGCAGGGGTATTTGCAATATTCGATCAAAATCCTCCTAAGTGGCCCCTGCACTCAGTCACGCCAGCCTAACCTAACCCTCACATCTTAGGCGTATACGCCTCCCTCAACCCACTCAGCCTCTTCACACTCTCCCCACCCCTGCCACCAGCCACCCCCAACCTCACTGGCGTCCCCCCAACCCTCCCCAACAGCCTCTGCGCCGCCGGTGTCAAGCCCTCCTTCCCCAACCTAGGACTGCTCGCGAACCGCGGCACTGGCGTCCTTAGTTCTGCTTCTTTCTTTACGCTCCGCTTCCCCTTGGCCACCTTCTCCACCATGCGATGGTGTAGCGCTTCGCGCTTGCTTCCTTCTTTGATGTTGAAGGGGTTGGGGGTCTTGTCTCCGCTGCCGAGCAGGGACGCGGAGCCCTCGATCGAGCCCCATGTGAGGGGCGGGGCGCCGAGTTCAGATGGGGTGGGGGAAGGAGCGGAGTCAACGAAGGCGTACCCGTTTATGCGAGGGGTTGCGGAGCCGGGGGCCCCGGCTTCGGAGGCGGTAGGGCGGGGGCGGCCGGCAAGGGCGTCCCCGACTGCGGAGAGGGAGGGGGATGGTGGGGGGTCTGAGGAGGGGGTTGGTTCGGCGCGGAGGCGCGTGTTGTCGTAGACGACGGCTTTGGGAGGGGCGCGAGACGTTTCTTCGGCGGCTTGGTGGGTGGTTTGGGTGGAGTCTTCGACGGATCCAGGATCGAACATGAAATTGTTAGCCGGTTTATCAGTAGGCCAGGAGTCGGGCATGGCTTTGCGGGTGTCTTCAGTGTCGGAAGCCTTGATGAGTTGTTTTGAGGAGGAAGTATTCTGGGATTTGTTGGCAGCGAGAAGGGCTTCGCGTTTGCGGTGGGCGATTTGGCGGGGTGCGGGGATTTTGTTTCCCGCCCACATCCAGGCATATTTTTCTGCTTTTTTAAGGTTCTGCTTATCGAGGAGTTTGTAAAAAGATTCATTGTCTTCGCTGGTGTATTTTGTTTGAAAGGCGCTAAGGGACAAGCTTGTATCGACTTCTGGCTTTTCGGGCTTTATGGTGAAGTTTGAAGTCATTGAGGCGACAGACATGGGCGTGTCGCCTTGCCAGGCCTTGGGAGTTTCTCCGCTTCGCCCGTATAGACCCATCACGGGCGTCATGCTGGTTCCTCGTCTTCCTCGTAACCTTCGGCCGTCTGGTCCTGGTGTCATTACTTCGGTGAGCTTACGGCCTGCCGCAGCGATCCATTCGTGGTCTTGTGCTTCTAGTGCGTTGAGGTAGTCCTGCTGGGACTCTGTTTCTATCAAGCCAGGAAAAAAGTCTCGGGCTATAATATGTGAGATGGCGTCTGTATATTCGTCTTCGTCCAGAACCTTTTGAGGACGCTTTATCCGTTTCGGACGCGGTGGTGGGGGCATCAGTGCTGTGTCAGAAGAGCGCTTGGCGAGCGCCTGAGACGTTGATATTGAGGCCATAACTGCCTTCGTACTCCAGAAGAATGGTTGGATGATGCCTGATGGGCTTTACCAGAACTGTTGTATTACCAAGTTCCTCGTCCTTTCAGTTTGATCTCGGATGTTGAATGAACACTTGCTAGCGCCGGTGATAACTCAGCGAGAGTCCGGCTATGATAAGGCTGAAGGCTATGTAGCTCTGTGTACTTTAAGGTGTTGTATGTTTGTTTCAATGTCCGGAACTCCTCCTGTCTACTTGAATACTCTCCCGGTGCTTTGCTTTGTACTCCATGGAGGCAGAAGGAGACTTAGTGTCTCAGGATATGTCACTCAATTTCATCCATCATACTCTATGGGGTATCTCGCATTGCGATAATGAGGAACATCGCTAAAGCTGCAGCAGCTGAATTTTCCACCCTGCTATAACCGACCGCAACGAAGAACTTTGGGTATCTCTAATCATTTAAATGTGGAACATGAATTCGTGACCTAAGCTCCCTACCCCAAATCGTACCATATGCACCCTCTCGTGCGAAAGTTGTAGACAAATGCATTCCTCGCCCCTCCTGCTTTTGCCTCCCTCGCCATCTCCCCTAATAACTCCTGTAAGTCAGCAAGATACTGCCTTTCCCCCGCCGGCGCATGCTGAATGAACTTCTTCCAGCTTTCCGGATCACTCAGTCTCGTCTCCCGTAATCCTTCAAAAATATCCTCTTTGGTTTCGACGGCCGCGATGGGGCCGTCGAAGGCGGAGCGGAGTAGCTCTTGGGTGCGCGATTGGGCTTGAAGGTGTTAGCTGCTGCTTGCATACTTGGGTCGGGCACTTTATCTACCTTCTTCGATGACGGTGCGCCGGTTGACCTTTTTGCCGCGGTGGAGTGAGGTGAGGATGCGGACGTCGGGTTCGTGATCTGTTGAGACACCAGCGGTGGTGTCTTGGTGACTGGTTTGTCGTAGGAGACGAACCTTGTCGTGGGTGCGGCCGTCTGCTCTATCTCGATCACGAATCTCGCTCTTAAGCCATGCAATAAGTTCAGAGTGACGAAGCTCAGTGTCCTCCTTTCGAATCGTACTTCTGACCTTAAATACGCCCTCCTGTTCATCGAGGTTAACAATGTCAGTAGAAGCACAGTGTGCAAAACCAAACAGAAAATGGACTTAAATGAGTGGACGAATAGCTGATCGAAACTATGCCAGTTGGAAAGAGTCTTCGAATAAGTAGTTATTTGAATTCATGGTTATTCAACTGAAAAGAAAATCATGTGGAAAAAGAATTTCGTAAACAGACATATCCAGATTGTGAGGAGCAAGCTATACGGACCTTAATAAGGATTGTCCAGCTATGGACGTCTTTGCCGTCCTTGGAGGTCTGGTTGTAGTCGGCTGTTTGGTCTGGATCTGTATCCATTACAAGTTCGGCGCTAATGTCGTTGGCCCAGAGCTCCTGGGCTATTTTGACACCGGTCGTTCGGAGAATGTCAAGGTCGAAGCTGTCTATCAGAACGTCGCATCGCCTCAGCGTCCATGAGGCGTCAAATACATGTCTCTTCTTTGTCTTGGATTTAGCGACAGACTTGTGGTATTTGGTCATTGAGGTACAAAGCCCCTGCCAGCTTAAGTTGAAACCAACGGCATGACGATCGTCCTTAGCTGATTTCGGCCGATGCTCGTGTATGAGTCGATCATAGCGCCCTCCCGCAGCGAAGACATCTCGCTTCTTGTTGTCGTATAGACATTGGAAGAGTAAATTCCCTCGATAGAACTTTTCGTTGTAGCTACTCAAAGGATTGATGTAGATCTTGCGCTTCAAATTAAAGCGATCGAGATAAACAGTAACGGCATGCAAATGTGAGAATGTAGTCTCTAGGTCCGCAGTCTCCTGGAGGATTGATCGGAGTTTGGGAATCGCTTTATCAAAGGTGTCGCGGAAGTCGAATCGCATGAGTTCATCTAGCGAGGTTGCTGCGACAGCAATGGAAGGAGCTCGGAGCTCGTTTCTGATTTTATTCCAGTTCCATGGGCCAATGTTGAGCCTACTGATGGTTTCCTTGACCGGAGTTCTCTTCGTAGGATCAATGTTGCAGAATGTGAGGATAGCGTCGAGGAGTCTCGAATGGTTGACATGGTAGCACATCTGGACCGTACCCATGCTTGGAAAGGCGTCGAGGACTTCGTCAATAACTTTGATCACCTCAGCTTCGCGGAGTGCAAGATCAAGGTTATCGTAGGAGATTATGTCGAAATCTACCTCACCGTGAGCTTTAGGATGACCTCCAGAATATGATTCCCGATAAACCTCGCCAAATGTAAAGGTCTTCCGCCCAGGATGAGGGCGTTTAGCAAGAGTCCGGGCATTAGGCAAAGTGAGGTCGTATGGTAGTTGCACCAAATTGGCACTTGAATCAAGCATCAGGACTGCGGCGTTCGCGTGGTTCGAATAATAGAACGAGTAGGGAGAGAGCAAATGCCTGCTAACCTCAATAGCACCATGACGCCGGAAAACTGAAGCAAGCTTCTCCTTGACCATGTTTTGAAGAAGCAGATCTTCTGAGGTGAAGTTGGGGCCTACTGCTGCGTCGTAACTTTGATCTCTTAGGAAAGCCGCTGAATCTGACTGTGCTGTGCCCGCCTGTGAAAATATTGCAGATACAAGCTGTGAACGGAAGGATGATTTGGAATCACTCAGAAGGCGAAGCGCAGTCCGGATTAGGTCATCTTCAATCTGCACGGGAATCTGGCCTCCCCGAAGGAGCTCGGCGCTACCAGGCCGTTCAGCAGGCTTATGATTTACAAGTGACATGATAATGTCGCCTTGAGCTGATTTCTCCGGCTCCTCAAATACAGCGGGGAGTACATGCTCCTCCTCACGGAGTCGTGCCAGCGTCTGCACACGTTCCATTCCTGTCGACAGAGAAAAGCTCATCTCAAAGAGGATTATACCCAGTGAATACATCTAATTATCCGTTTGCTGTCAGTATGTAAAAAGTTTCTCGGGAATGGTTGCGGATAACTTACATCCGCCTTCTCGTTGTATTTTCCATGACCCGAGGATCGAACTTCAGGTGCCACATAAAGGGCAGTACCGACACTCTTGGTGAAACTGGCATAGAGGTCTTCTGCCCCTTTTGCTTTCACAGATGCTTGATAGTCGCCTGGCCTGGCAAGCCCAAAGTCACCGATCCGAACGTCTTTCGAGTTGTCAATAAAGACATTTTCCGGCTTCAGGTCTCGATGAACGATTGAGGCACTATGTATATGGGCGAGGCCTTCTAGTATCTGTCGGAACAATCTCCAGCACTCTTTGGCGTCATCCTGTAGACCTCCCCGGATCAGATCGCGAAGGGTCTAAAAGATTCGATGATATTAGTAAGATTTCGAATTAGCAATGCCGGCAAACCTTGCAACAAAGGTGCCAGTAAATGATGACCGACGAGCGAATGATCACATGACCTGCGCCGTGGAGTAGTTTTCCATCAGAGAGAAATCAATGTTAGAGGTTAGATATAGAGAGGTGACTACATGGAAAGGTCGTAAAAGAAATGCCAGATAATGACCGGAACCACAAATAAATGCAAGGAAATGAGCACATCGACATGTAGAAAGGGGTTTTGTTACCTGTCTCTCGCAGTACTCCATTTGGATATAGAGCGTAGTCTTCGTCGCCTGACCGTGAGAGCTGGACCGTCTGCGAGCAACAGCAACGTTATCGCTTTCTTCTACTTCACCACCGTCGGAGTCATCCTCATCGACTGCCTCCGAGCTGATATCTTCTTCATCACTGCCATATCCGAATTGGATATTCGGGCCACTGGAACTGATGAAGTCTAGCGCTCCTGAACTCTTGCCAAAAACGACATCTAAGCCATCTGCAGGCGAACTTCCATTTGACGATGAGTCCGGTTCGCTCTCTGGAGGTCCCTCGTTTTCGATCCACGCGGTGAAATATCTGACAACATGAGGATGGTTGAGCTGGGACAGGAGAATAATTTCGCTAAGGACGTTATCCAAGGCAGCGGGAGAGCTTTGCCTGATCCGTTTGATCGCATAGAACCGACCGTCCAATTTGTTCCTGGCTTTGACGACCTCGCCGTACCCTCCACGGCCTAACCGCCCCGATTCTACGAAATCATTAGCGTACCTAGAAGAAGTATACCCAGCATGCATGGAGTCCCGTCGCTGGCGTGGCGCTTTGAAGGTTGACAAACTTGCTGACAGATCCTCTCGTGTAAGTGACTGAGAGACCTGGTCTTCTAGTATCGGATCGTCGTTGCGAAGAAACTCACTAGGGAGCAATTCGAATGATGATGGTCGCTTTTTGAAATCGGCTTTGAAGACTTTATCTAGCAATTCCCTAAGTGATCGTGACAGATCTAGAGTCTCTAGTAATGCGTTCGGTGATTGGTATAAGCTCTGAACCTCCAAGCCAAACATCATTTGCAGGAGGATTACACCCAAATCCCAGACATCTGTAGCAGCAACCGGCTTCCCCCCTGCGTAACTACTAACTTCAGGCGCATTCCAATAAGCCGAGGCAGCTGTCGAGTATGCTGCATTGGTGCGATTCTGCAGTAGATGCAGGTCTTGGTGATATCCTCCATCGGACAGCTTGACCACGGTAGTTCCCGTCTCCGTTTTCTCTAAGAGCACATTATTCAGATGCACGCCTGCATGAATGATTCCATTACGGTGATAGAATTCTAAGCCCTCAATGAGCTGGATTGCCCAAGCCCGAGTACTTCCAATGTTCAAAGCTCCCACGGTATCTAATAGATCGTGCATTGACCCTTTCTCGGCTAGTGCTGTGAGGACACTCACTTCCCAACTTACAGTCTTCGAACCATCTCCGGACCGCTGGATGCGGAAGTTAAGTGGCCTTGTGATGCTCGGATGAGCCGCTAAAAATAAATCAGGGCTGTGCACGGTAACGCGTTTCTAGTAAAGTCTTCGCCTTACTGGATCAATAGAGAAAGACGACAAGAAGAAGCCATTATGAGATGTACTATATTAACTTCGCGTGACACATATATAGCGCTCCTTGTAAAGGCAGGCTGGTAGCGTCTGGTTATAAGCCTAATGTTCCTCGAGCGTTCTCGAGGTCACTCAAATGCCATGCATCTGCCAAGGCACTACCAGACATCGAACATCAGACATTCAATCCCTCAACTCCTCAAACACTCATATCTCGGATACTAGAGAAATCAAACATGCAACGTATCAAACTGTTCAAGCATCCAGGATAGCCAAGCCATTTTAAATGATTGGTAGATACCAATTATTAGGAGGAGGCTTATCAAACGGAAATGCGAAGAGACTGACGGTTGTAGAAATCAAAGGACACTAACCTAGGGTTTTGAGGCGGTCGAGCCTGGCTTCTAGGTTCTGAATATGCTTCTTCATGGATTCTTCGTTCTTCTGTAACTCTACATGACATTCTTTCAGCACAAGGAATGATGGAGCCTGAGCGTCTTCGGGCGACTCATTCTCTTCACGGCGTACCCAAGGTTGGACCATAAAGACAGTAGAGACCGGTCCCTGCCTGTATTTGACCTTATTGTACACAGTACGAAGCATTATCACAGCACCATTTGGGGTCTTGACGGGAACAGACTGATCGAAGGATAGCGTTCCAGGGATGTCATCCTCATTGCTGACGTTATCTGTTGCGTTCAACGGCTTGCCCTTACGCTTGGCCAAACGTGTCTTTTCCTGTTCCATCATTTGTGCGAGTGCCTGTTCCTCTTCCTGACGAAGTTGAGCCTGCTCTTCCTGTCTTTCCTTTTCGACTTGCTCTGCTTTTTGAGCGTTGGCAGCGTCGTGAATGACACGCTCTTCGTCTAAAGTTGGCACGTCCTTCGATTTCAGTCCTGCAGTGGTTTGATCGAGGATGTCCTGCAGCAACGTAGCAATCTCAAATATCATCTCAGTGCCAATTAAAGACTTGGGCTTGGTGTGAATGATATTCTGAGCCTCGCTTTGGGTCTTCTGGTTTATGTTATCGCTGAAGCTCAGAAGGAGGTGTGGAAGTGTCTTTGGGTATGTTGCAGGTAGACGGACAGAGAGTTGGAGCGAGACATCTTCACCCCCGTCCAATGTTGGTTTGATGCGTATTTTGAAGGTTCGCTCTGGAGCTTTCTGTGTGAGAAAGATACGTTAGCTAAACCGCAAACGGACGCAAGCGCCTGATCATTTCGCACAGTTTCCGGCCAAATACTCAATCAATCAACTTTCAAGCAGTACATCTATTCAGCATCCTACTTCTCAGGCTATCCAGTTGCCAAAGAATCCACAGGCTTTCCAGTTGTGAAAACCCTCAAACCCTTGCAGTAAATTGAAAACGCAGCTGGCAATCTTCTTTATACATATTTCACATAGAAATACTTTCACAAGATTTTATAATATAAGACCGCCGTAAAGTCAAATAGCCAGCTGGGAAGAACAGCAGTTGAATTTAGGAAATATAGAGCCACCCACATTCCAAGCACCTTTTCTGGCTTCCTCCTCATGAAACTCTTCCATGAAGATCGAAGCCAAGGCCTCAACCTCATCCTGCTGGATCTCTGCGTAATTGGTTGCGGGACTCATCTTTCCACAGTCTACATGGATATCTTGGCGGCGGAGACCAGGGTCTACCGTTGAAGGATAGATGCAGCCTAAGCTGCTCTCCCTCAGAAGAGAAAGACCCAATACATTTCAAAGTTACAGGTGCTGGGACAGGTGTTGATAACCATCTCCATTAAGTTTACCTTAGCTGAGTTCACGGCGCTTCAGTCATCTTCGGCTAATTAAGGTTCACAGAACGACAGGGAAGGCGCATTGGGGGATGCAGATGAAGTGTTCAATGTAAACAACACGCTCGCACCTCCTCATCATCACTCGATTATGTTTCTTTCGACCAGATACAATTAAGAAGTGTCAGCTGGCCGTTATGCTTGAGTGGCTCACCGGTGCGACGCGACAATACGAGCAAGATGACCTTCGGCAAAGTGCGTAGTATGCTTTGCAATTGCACTCCCCCCAGACTGACGTTGACACAGATGATGGGAACTCGTACCTCGAAGAACCTCCTGAGACTCCAGCCCCACTGTTTGCAGTACGTGCCTTTAAGACTGCTATATTCGGTACCCCTCATCCCATCCAGGATGGCGACCTGAACAACGAAAAGTGGCCGGCGCAAGGCCGGGCTCTACAGGCCAAGGAACTTGTTCCGCAGCATCAACCACCCGACGGAACTGCACCTAGTCTTGGACATAACACTGAGCCCAATCACAAACCGAAGGTCGAATCATTAGCTTCCCCAGCGAAAGGCATACTTCTCACGCCAGGTACTGCAGTGACTAAGAGAAAGACGGTGTCTTTTGGTGGGCTAGCAAGCAATACTGCAGATAAAACAAAGCGAAAGCTGGATGAGATCAATACGAATGATGATTTCTCAAAAGATGGTCAGCGGCTCCTGACGACTGAGACTCTACGCTCGGAGCCGAAGAACCAGAGTAGTCTCACAAAGATCCTGTTCAAGGCTCAGCTTGAGGCGTCGAAGAAAAGATTGAATAATGAAGCTGCTCAAGAAAAGAGTAGAGCAAGAGCGGTCTTACTCACAAGGAAGGATGGCTCAGAAGTTGGCACCACCAGCGAGGAAGAAGTATCTGATCCTGCTGGCGATACGACGGTCGATCTCAGCCAACCGCGTTCAAGATCTGGGCAACATTGGAAAGCCGAGTATGAGCTATACCACAAGAATTCAGCTCGCGAAATGAAGAAGATTATTAAGTACGGCCAGAATGCGAAGTCATACGCCTTGAAAAAGGACTTCGAAGCGACGAATCTCGGCGAAAAATTGAAACAGGAGTTATCCAAGCTTGCTGCTATGGAAGCAAAGGTTTCGAAGCTGGCAACACAATTAACGAATGCTCGACACAGTGGTTCTGATGGAGATGCTGATCAGATAAAGTTGATGAGCGACTTGGCGAAACAGACGGCTTTAGCAATCCGGTACAAGCAGAAGGCCGATGTGTACCGAAAAGCAATCGAAACAAACAACTCGGCTGATGTGCATGTTTCAGATCGGGACGAGAGCTATGTCGAGCTAAATGGTAATAAATTGTCATCAAAGCGTCTTGCAAAGACGATAGAACTCGATGGAGCACCTCCGGAGCTGGTTTCCCTTCGTACTGAGCTCGAAGCCCTCAGGGAGAAGGCCAAGTCCACCGAAGAAAAAGCAGCTAGGCTTGAAGCTGAAAACATGACTTTGAAGAGAAGCCTTGCAAGGGTTAAAGAGGAGATGAACAGCTACGAAAAGCGACGGCTAACGAGGGAACAAAGACTCAAGAACAGAGAGACCAGACTACAGCAAGAGAAGCAAGAGTACGAAAGAAGGTTAGCGGAGACAATACACGAGTATCAGAGGCTTCTGCGCCGGCCTGGTGAGTGCTCGAAGGACTTAGGCGCTGAAATTCCTATATCAAAGCATAATGGCAGCAATGGCGATGCCATGAGACATCTTGACCTGGGATTTCGGGAGGAAGACGTCGTTCTGAAGCAAGTGGGACCCTCTGATGCCGGCTACAGGAATCCTACCACAAAATCACTAAAGGGACAGGGAAACCAAAACAGTGCTTCTCCTAAACCTTGTACTGTACATGAAAGGCAGCTGCTTTCCTCATCGCGCGATATGGTGGTCGCTTCACCCAACGCGGCAAGGAGTGAGACCCCTGAGCTGCCTAAAAAATATCACAAGCAAACAGCACACATGTGCGATACGGATATGTGGATGATGGGAAGCCCTGAAAACGCAAGCCTTGATACATTGTCGTTCAAGGGGCTCGCACAAAGTTCGCATTTTGATTTGCTACGCAAAGAGACAAACCACGCACTGCAGGAACTCGACCAAAATTCGGTAACGGAACTGCCCATCAACAACCAAGTACCATTTCATCAGTTGGAGAACTCAGCCTACGACACCAGTTTCTCTCCAATCTCACCCAAGATAGACTCTTCGGTCGTATCAGCTTTACCTTCCTGCGAGCCATCTATGTCGTCAGCGGTTCGGAGAATGCACGAGAGACGGCTGAATATCAGTTCCCCGCGCCCCTCGATCGTGAGCTTTGATAACAGTCCGCCACAGCAGGCGTCTTCCAGTTCAACCATTCAACCTGCCAATGCCTCAGACGGAAGGAACTCTCTGGTTGCTGGTCCCAGGGAGCAAATGTGTTCAAGCATAATGTCGTCAAGCACGCGGACCAGCCCCATGGCATCGGCTCGAAGGCATCCGGCATTGCCCCCGGATCGTGCTGCTGCGGCGAAAGCAAGGTTGCAGAGACGGAGCATGGAGAAGCAGAAATTGCGGGAGAGGAATAAGGAAAATGCTCGACCATAAGCTACAGCCGCACGTCATCGAGGCCAGTAGAGGGTAGTTCTCAGACAGTGTATGGAAGACAATGCGGATAAGCCCTTGTACATCCTTAGATCCTTACAAGTATCAATAGTCTCGAGTCATTACATACCTAGCTTTGCGATTGATTGTGCTTCAGCCTACAGCGGGTTTTGGTCGATATTTTTAATTAGCTGCGGGAGAGTGTCAGATGCCGGCGCAGCATATACAAGCCCTGCCGCAAGTTTCAAATTCAAGGCTGACGGTCAGCCGTGGGACATGTCCAAGCTCCCGTTCAACGGTCGAGGGCGGTAAGGTGCTTAAGCCATGGCTCCTCTTGATTTGACCAAAGGCGAACCAGTAAATACTTGACAGCTCATGTTGGGTCAGCAATTAAAATTCAAAATCAAATCCGAACCAAGTGCTATTTGCGATGGAGTTGAGCGGGAAGCGGAGCACGCTGCGAAATACGCATTCTCGAGCTTGGAGTACACCGGTCTTGAGTCATCTACCTTATGCGACGGAAAGCAAGTGAATTGTGTACACGCACGCTTTCGAGGCTGAGTGTTGTTGAGGTACGCCGTACTCCGTACATCCATCAGTTATCCGTCTGATACAGCAAATCAAGCATGATGCCTCCCAGACCGTGCAGGGGGGTCATCCTTCATTGGACAGCAATCTCTTAGGCGCTGCTGTCACCTCTCCCATGATCCCATCGGCTCACTGCACGCGGCATTTTCTAGCTATTTTCGCAAACATAGGCAATTTGGGGCGTGGCCTCAAATTCACCTGAGCCCGCCAATCCGAGACAGATCCTTCGATTCATTCCTTCCACAGGCTTCAGCCTCTCCTACTTGCCTCAATACGACATGTCTCCCCGACTCTCCTGTGGAAACCATTGCTCTTCCGCGGATCCGGATCTAGCCAACGTCTATGACCCTGAGATTAAGGATGCTTTCGCGATACCATAATGTACATTACACCTCCTTGATCGAGAACACCTCGTCAAGGCGGCGAGCTTTCGTCTTCATCTCGAAGCTTTTTGGGTTCGCTTTGTTCATAACAGTCATCACAATTTGTAGCTTCCTGCTCTACAAACCAACATTAGGACCGCATAGAGGACCGGAAATAAGTGTGCCCCATATACCCAAGGACTTCAGGACAGTGGGCCTCGTGTTCTATGGCAGGCGTTCAAGAGTCTCGATATTAGACTGTTATTTGAAGGTGAGACCCTTCAACAGCATCTTAGAGAAACTGAAGCTGACACTTTACTCTCCGTTGCAGCGAAATCTAAAAGAAAACGGTGGATCATTGGATGAAGTAATTTTTGTGGCGAGAACGAACGACGTCGAAGATTTGCAATGGCTGGACCAGCTAGTCACGACAACGCCCGGCTACTCAAGACATAATCTTACTGAACCTGGGGAGGACCCAAGCCTAGTCGACTATGGCAAGGTATGGGACATGGCCGAGAGAGGGACCATGTACATCAAGATCGACGACGACGTGGTACGAAGCTCCTACTTCGTCAGGCGACGAGGACTGACTTAATGAACCCTAGGTTTATATCGATAACTCTACAATCCCGCGCCTAATCGCCTCCAAAGCCGCTCACCCAGAGCATATCCTCACCTCCGCCAACGGCGTCAATAACCCGGCCCTCTCGTGGGTTCATTACCACCTAGGAGTCATCCGCCCTTACCTCCCAGAGCTCACTTCACCCACACATAACGCATCCACATGGCGCGCCTCCGAACTGCCTCTATGGACCGGTCCTCTGGGCTACGCCCTTCACCGCAAACCGTCGCCCCCCTATAAAAACCATCGCTGGCTGCCTCTAGGCCCAAAATATAACCTAGATGGCACACCGATAACCATCACATCCTACAGCGATCACATGGCTGGTTGGAACAACTGGGCAGTCGTGGCGCAAGAACACTATTCTTTCCTGGATAATTTGGAACGGGGGGAGGTGGAGAAATACCATTTTGGGATGTGGGATTATCAATACGAGCGAGTCAGTATTAATCTGGTTGCGGTATGGGGGGATGACGTGGTGGACAATTTACCCTTTCCAACCGACGATGAGAAATATTTGACACTCGATTTGACTAAGAAATTGGGGCGACGTAAGTCCATTCCACCTGTATCACTGCACCCACAGAGCTGTTACTGATAAGATGGAGTAGATGCGGTAATAGACGGCCAGGCAGTAGCAGCCCACTACGCTTTCCGTGCGCAGACTAAGAACGGAAAGGGGCTCGAGTGGACAGATGTGCTGGAGAGATATCGGGCGTATGCTCAAGAGAATGTTTGCTATACTTGAAGATGCGAGATACCCCTTGATTTACTTATGTTTAGATTGATATAGAACAGTATTTTGGAGATTGTGTCCAGCATCGACGGCTACAGGTGGGAGGAGTCATCTAGTTCTTGTGTACCAATGATAGCCAGATATGAAGCAAGCTTCCACCGGACCTCCACCCACAGTATGCACAGCACTCATACGACTGCTTCATTGATTCGTACTTCCCTTGACTGTCAACAGAAGTCCCTCGGGCTCTGGGAGTCCTCCCTTTTGAAAGCACCCATGACTGGCGATAATCTTACCCCCACAGGTACTACAACACTCGTTAGAATGTGATCTCTAATGGACAAGTACAGCTGCTGTGCTATCGTAAAATTGCCCTTCTGTTGGCGGTGAAGGTTTCGCAAGCGGAAGGCTGATGTTGAAACAATACGCTTGAAGGTGTTAGATATTTGAGGAGATGGTAAGATGTTGTTCATGGTGATTAGGAACCACAACCTTCCTGTTCCATTCCACACGAAATGAACAATGGGTTTGTGAAAAGCAGGGGTGATAAAGCAGGGGTCAGGCCTCGGTCATCAACACCGTCATCCGCTAAGATAAAGGGCTTCGCCTTCATCTTCTGACTTGTAACTACCACTACCTTACTTTACCAACACAACGAGATCATTGAAGGAACTTGACATTGATGTCAACACTAGAAACTCATCTGCGAAGCTCTATTTAAACCTTCCTGGTTTCAAACTTCTTCATCAACCATCCAACCAATAACTCTACGACAGCGAGCTTCCTCCGCTAGAACCCTGGTCTTACCGGCGAGGTTGCCGCAGAGCACAATCCACGGGAGTCGACGATCTCAATACTTCCCTCTCTTGTGCAGACTACTCTACCCTTTCCCGTCATCCACTCTTTACCACGATCACCATGGCAGAACGAATCTTAATGAACGAGTACAAAGCTCTATCCCAGGAGAAGTGGGTCAACGTCGAGGTATGTTCACTGACTGTCCCTTGAGCGTAAGAATTGCATTTGCTGACTGCCCGTTTAGCTTAACAATGACAACGTCTTTGACTGGACCATCGCTCTCCTGATCATCAATCCAGATTCGTTGTACTACGGAGGCTATCTTAAGGGGAAGATGAAGTTTCCCAAGAACTATCCTTACTCGCCACCAGGTAAGCATATGTTGAAACCGCCCTCATTTGATTCCCTGCTTATTAGAAAATCAGATTTCCGATTCACCCGGCCGCTGTACCATCCCAACATCTACAAAGATGGCAAACTCTGTATCTCCATCCTCCATGCTCCCGGCGACGACGAAATGTCTGGTGAGACCGCGGCGGAGCGCTGGTCACCTATACAGCGCTCCGAGTCTGTCCTCTTATCTATCATCTCTCTTCTCGATGACGCTGAATGCTCATCACCTGCAAACGTTGATGCAGGAGTCATGCTCCGTAAAGACCCAGACGCATACAAGCAGCGCGTCAAAGAGGACGTTGAAGTGTCAAAAAAGGACATACCCATGGGCTTTGTCATGCCTACCAGCGATGTCGCTCCCAAGAAAATCGAGAAAGAGGACGATAGGGATTTCTGGGTTGATAGTGATGGGGATGACGACTTCGGAGGGAGCGATACGGACGCCGAGAATTCGGAGGAAGCGGATGATGAATTACCAAACCGAGAGAGTGACAATGAGGATGACGAAATGCCTGACACTGAAGACGAGGACAAGGAGAATTAGGCCGGGAGCAATGAAGGCCCCTCAGCATCCTGATCAGTAAGATCTGGCCAGTCTACGAGGATATCGAGGCAGCAGTGATAACGGCACTACACAGCATCTTTCGTCATCATCATCATTCCACCCTACTCTTTAGCATCTCTTCTCATGCATAGCGTGCGACATAGCAGGGCGTTGGCGGTTTCACGAGCAAAGAAGACATGCATACTGCATCGGTTCTATCTGGCGTCATCCGGCTAACAGGATATTTGCGGATATCATGGCAGGAATTCCTTCCACAGGAGGTTTCCTGCATACGTATGATTTCTTACAAGGAGCAGAGAAGATCTAATGGCATGTCTTTTCCGATTTTCAGGAAAGCCCGATAGTTCAGAGATAAGTAGCAAATATGTTCTCAACAGCTACCTCCTGTCAACGAAATTCCCAAAACTGCATTGATACCTGACTCTGCCCTATCACTATAACTTCTTTTGCTTGGATGCAGCCATATCTTTACATCTGACTGTCTTATGTATCACTCCCATACCGTGAGATTTGAGGAATATACTAGGCTACAGGTGAGAACCTCTCTACGTTGAATTCTTGAACGTGTGAGGCTCTGAAGAACATATTTGCATGGTTCCTAGATACCTTACCTTCCCTTATGTTCTGCGTCCCGTTGGAGCTGCAGAGACTAACGCAGAATGACGCGAGCCGCGTAGGGCGTTTGTAGGGCGTCGGCATTGTCGGCCAAGCTGAGAGACACTCCACTATTGCCGTGGTACAACAAGAAAATTAGGTCTTTGTTTGTACACAGCAAATATCACACGTAGAAACCATCGTCCTCCCCATCTATTTGGCCATCCGCATTTCTAAGTTTTTCTGCAAGCACTTCCTGCATATGAATAACGATTGGAGAAGCTGGGAAGCTTCGCCATGGCTGCAGAGCCCAGCCCCCTGGATGTTGAAGGTTTTTGCAGCATTACTACTAGCCATTCGCATGATGAGGCTGTCGCCTGGTTGAAGGTATAGACGAAGACCCCAGAGATATAAGGATCTGGCTGATTTGATGATCCCATTGTAGGCTTACGATAACGATGTAAACCGCGCCATCAATGCCTTTTTCGAGGATCCGGATGCTCTGCAAAAACAAGTGCGGGCGAACTTTGATGGTGCGGAGGATGTATTAGACTGACTTGGATCTCCATACTTAGGCGAGCCACAACACTTGGGATGAGAGCCAATTCCACACAGACAGAACCGACAATGCTCAGCAGAGCCAGAACCAGCCGCGTGAGTTCCCTTAATGGACTTCTAGGAAACATGAAGCGTAGACGGCCGTCTTCTAGGGCAAGATCCGGTGTAGCAAGATGGTGAGGCTAATTCATCTCCCTACCACAGCATTCACCGTCCATGCTCAAGACAACCTCAACCCAAATGTCTTCGCTGATAACGCAAGCGCACCTTCAAGACCACCAACCAGAAATAGCAATAGGAGGACCGACCTATCAGGGGAACTCGACATAGGTGAGATCTCTACACGGATATACTTCACCCATATCAGGTCTGATCTGGGTAGCAGGGTCCAACAGGCAGCTCACTCTAGCCGAGCGCGAACAAGCGGAGGTAGAGCGAGCAATGGCAATGTCGATAGACCAAGGCCAGGTAACCGGTGTCACCGATGCCGCGGATTCTGGTTTCAGGGTTGCAACGCGCGAGTATTACGATAACAAGCAATGGGCAATGACATACCCAGCGGCTAACGCACAAGAAATTCTGCTGAATCCGGTGCCTGCGGATCGCAAGCGTGGCCCTAACACACCGGCATTCCTGAAACCATGTCCTGCAGAGCACCGCTTACCAGCTCTCGTTAAAATCTTGCATGCGATTCCGCTATCGCGAGAAGCATTACTCAACAGAGACTACACCTTGCCAGAGTATGGGCATGATCCAGAGTGGTGGGATGGCGTACCAATAAAAATCTCAAAGATCGTCGACATATCTCCAGAAGGCCAATACAACGATAGGCAAGAAATAATCCACGAAGCGCAGCGCTTGATGGCTTTCCTCGAGAAGACCGATCGGGCTTACGGAAGCGCAGATGTGCTGGCGAATTTGGATGGTATCCGAGGATCTCGGAAATCTAACATCATCACTAATTTCCTAGAACAATGGAGAGCAGCGACGTGGCGTGTTGACCCCAATGCTGCCCTGCTAGATATCTTTAAGAACGAAGGGACAAGATTGAGCCATTACGGCGACGAAGTAGCCGAGAATCCAGTATTCTATACACTTCAAATCAGCGTTGATGGAGATATTGCAGACATTGGACTATCACTATATGAAGCCTTCGATGATATCTTGTGGAATGGTAATGGCGACAACGACTTTGAAGAGGTGTTCCTACAAACGGTTGGCGATGTTTTCATTTTAGAGGTATCACGGCAGCATGACGTGAAAGCAGGACTTGGGATCGATATCCCAGCCGTATGGTATTCGGATAGATATTTGCCGTCTTCAGGAGAGCAAGCCAGAGCAATGCAAACTGGGAAAGCGGCCGCAAAGAGAGAAATTGATAATATCGATCAGACTATGGCCAAGCTATCGACTTACACACCCTCTAAGGCGGGATCAACCCCTATCAACGGCAGCCGTATACTCGAAGCTGCAACAGCGTATTTCCAAAAGACTGTATCGACTAAGAGTACTATGGGCAAGACTAACGGCACATCTGAGACCCTTCCCCAAACATCGGGACCAGATCTGGAAGAATATACTGCAATAGCGCAAGAACTGGAGGCTATAGCAAACAGAGTAGAACAGAAGCTCAAGGGTACGTGCCGTTTTCCCTCCTACTTCCTGATAAGACTGACAGGCTTCGGCAGCTCTGGAAGAGTCAAAAGCAAAGGCTCGGGAGAAGCTCCTTGAGTTTTCTAAGCTCTACACTGCTCCATCCAACAATCCCGAGGAACCGCCTCATCATAAGTACAGGCTTTCCGGCGTCTGTGCTACACCGCATATTGTATATGTCCTCGAAAAGACAAAGCCAGATGATGAGGATGATATGCTCAGCACCGAAGCTGAGGATTGGCAATGGTGGAAGCTTGGCTATGATCGTGGGGAGTGGGAGCCAGTGTCACGAATGGTGAGTCTAACCCACATACTACCTTGTGGTCTGCGTAACCCAGGAAAATTGTTTTTTTCGATTCGCTAACCTTGCATTGATATATGCAGAAAGTGCAGGAGTTTGAGGTTTTGGCGGCAGCGAAAGACCAATGCCACACCGCACTACTTGTCTACGCAAGCGAGCGAGCGTTGTCGTTCACTCCCAAAAGCCTGCCCTCACAACTTCAGGTATGCCTATAGCTTCAGCTGTTCGACCAGTGGGCACTAACGTCCCCTTAGAACTTTGTTCGAGCAGATAATCTCAGCTTTGCTGCAGAGCTTGACGCATCCGCCTCACCTAAACCAACCTCGCCGGCGAAACGCAAAGCCGATGATGAAGATGACGACGACTTGGGCTTGAAGCTATATCGCTCACCAACACAAGGCAATCCGTCCGAGACTTCGCAGGCAACGGATACTGTGGACCCAACCCTACCTACGTACGCCAGCAACGCATCCCCGCCAAACTCTGTAAGACCGATGACAGAAATTAATAAGCGCAAAGTAGCTAGTTACGACGATGTTATACCTACTAGTCTCCAAGCTACAGAGCCGACCATCGACCCAAGTTCGATGGTTTTGGTTGACTACGATGACGGGCAGGAGATGCAGGATAGAGGTGGTGGAATGGGGTTGCTGCAGAGCGGTAAAGATGAAGAAGGGTACGCCTTAGGAGACTACGTTCCCGAGATTTCAATGGAGGATCGGGAGGATGAAGACGTTGAGGAAATCTCGCACGTTGAATTTACCCGTAAAATAGACGGCTGAGAGATACACTTGTACAATACTCGGGATAAAGGTCGTTTCAGAGCTGAGACAGGACTTGGAGAGAAGGCAGCTTACTACAAGGTAAGTGGTTATCGTTGATATCTAATCATAATGGGTTCGAATCTTCACACTGCACCACTAGACCGTCATATTAGTGCCATCAAGGTTCAACCCCGATTCGACGAATCACTGACGACAGACAGTCCGAATCAGCGGTTCCTTTTTCCTTCCCAAGTGTTTCCGAACGGCGACCAAGTGAAGTCAAAGCCGTCAGGGAAGACCAAAAACCAAAACAACCAAAACGCCCTCAAACTCCCCCCCCTCCTTCCCCACCGCTCCCATCTCCTACCCCCCCCCCCCCCGTAAACCTTCTTTCCAATCACATCCGATCCCGCATCCCCAACCCCATCCGAACTTTCCGTGGCGAACCATATCGCACCACCAAGCTCTTCTTGTCGAGCCCGCGCGCGGTCTCCTTGTTCTGGCTACCTGGTGGGCTGTGTAGATCTCGTTTTCGCTGGTTTAGGGTGGGATGGGAGCGGTTGTCGGACGGATGTGTATGTTGCGTTGATGGGGGGGGTGGGGGATGGGGGATGGGGGGGTTGGGAGTTGGGAGTTGGGGGGACGGTGGAACGGGGGAGGAGGGGGAGGGGGCAATCGAGGGCGAAGGGAAAGGGGTTGTTAAGTGATTACGAACCTCAAGATTTCGACATTCACAAACCCACTTTGCAGATAACTGAGAGATTCCGTCAGAGACAACAATGACTCAGGAGGAACCAAGAGTTCTCTATCCCCAGCGTGCCGACCCCCATGGCGAAAGATCCTTACGCCGCAGAGGTCTGGAATTCCATCATGCAGTTTTGCTCTTATACTTGTGGGTTTTTGGCGGGTAGTGTGATGGTGTTTTTGAGCATGATGTTGAGGCGAGATGGATTTTATGAGTTTTATGATTTCGATGGGATTGGAGGGGTGAGGTGGGGTGGTGGTGGTGGTGGTGGTGGATCAATGGAAGTACAGCTCTTTGACTGATTCAGCAAAGGTGGAATGGTTGTTGAGACATCTTTACAGCTTATCCTGCGGGTCGATACTTTGTCAGATGTGGGCAGATGTATGGGCGTGACCGGGTGTTTGGCATGGGAAGGTGAACCTCTGGCATTATGAGAGTAGCTGATATCTATGTCTTGCAGTGCGTGGTATCGATCAATTCCTTTACGGGGGTTGGTTCGAATTTGGCGTGCGAAGACCTTTTTGAGCTAAGGAAAAGGGGTAATATAAGCGGAAAGGAGCACGAGAAAAATGTTCGCAGCAAGACAAATAGCGAAAGAAATGGCGGGGTACATATTAGGAACGTTTCGCCCATGGGTTTTTCTTCTGTCATGTAGGATGTACTTTTACTGTCTTCGTAAAGATCTGGATAGTGGCGTATAAATGCTGGTTATATCAATTTATTTCTTACGAACATAAAAGTTGAAAGTTCATAAATCGGTCGCAGTCCGACCTTTTTGCTAATGAGAGGATTTCCAACCGACGTGACTATGAACTCACTGTTGGCGATGTTGGATCCTCACTCATTGACCAGGCCATTGATGGATGTTATCCGACATTCAAGCTTAGAGCCTCTTCGACTAGTTCGAAATTTGGTTACTTGCATCTGTTCTTTTTGGCCTTTGCAAAGAAGGAGCACTGCGTTGTTTCTCTTCTACATTTGAGTGTTTTGCTTCTAAACAAGTCTGATAGAAATTGGGAACACCTTGGAGCTTTGGGATTTGAAAGGAGCTGATCCGAGGGATCCTATGTATTCTTCTGCCAGATTGGACCACTCAACGATATATACAATGGTCCGAGTAGTTAGGTATAAAAGCATGGATATAGGGCAGCATTGAACTACAAATCTAGCCCTTCACCAGTACTGAATGATTCGCGGTCCAGTCTATCGCTGGACCAATACGACGGTAATAATCGGCAGTAAGGAATTTTCGAGTACGACTGGCATTGAATAAACTCTGACTCTCAACGAGAATGAAATTTGACTTAATGGGTGTGTGATAATAGTTATCTCAGTCTATGGATTCTCATATCAATAGTGACTCTAGCTTGAATGTATGAGCGTGTACGTACGGAGTAGGTAGATTGTAGCTCAGTGTATGTGAGGTAGGTACTTACATCGTAGGTAGGTCGACGGTAGGGCTAAGGTAGGGCTGCCGGAATCATCACGTGATAGATGTGTGATTGATAATACCTTAAAATTGACTGACAGAAAGGCAGGTACGGAATAGATAGATACCCAGCCCGCACACCACCAACTGCGCCCCACCTCGTTTTTCTTCTGTTGCCAAACACTCCACTGTTTAACGCCATGCATCCCTAACAGTGTGGGCCTTCCTGCCATTCTTCTAAGAGTGTCCGGCATGTGGTTCGCCCTTGGAGCCCAGGCTATTCTCTCCTCGCCTGGCTTCCAGTATGATCTGACCCAGCCGGATTATCTGCGGGCAACAGCCAAAGGGGAGAAGAAGCACATGCTCTGTGGCAACAACGAAGGATGGGGTCCAATAAGCCCGTTCAGATACGACTTTACACCCTGCTTCCTTGACGTATGGATCTCGACTGTGGCAGTTTGGGGCATCGTGTTGGGCGCGGCGGCCGTATGGTTCTTGATGAAGAGGAGAACGCCCTCTCCTGTTGGCAAGAATTGGCACTTTTACACGAAGCTATCGATCATTGCAGCGCTCATCATCGCCACTGCACTTCAAGCTTGTTTGCAGATTGAAGCCTTTCCCGGGATTTGGTTTGGAGACTTTCGATTTTGGACTACCATCCTCACGCTATGCTCGCTCGCTATTATAGGTACCGTGCAATACATCGAGCATTGGCGCAGTCGGCAGCCAAATGGCGTGGTGCTCTTCTACTGGCTGTTCCTACTGATAGCTTACGGTGTGAAGCTAAGATCTCTCATCTCCCAACAAGCCTTCCACACAAGATTACCATTTTTTATCACATTCTGCATCTCTTTTGGGCTGGCAACGCTCGAATTCGCATTGGAATACCTTGTTCCGAAGAAACAGTCTGCCTACGACGCTCTTGGGGACGAAGATGAGTGCCCCATCGAGTATGCAGATGTTTTTAGTATCCTTACCTTCGGCTGGATGACCCCTATGATGAAGTTTGGGTACAAGCAATTTCTGACGCAAGACGATCTTTGGAATCTAAGAAAACGAGATACAACAAGGGTGACTGGTCAAATTTTGGAGGAAGCTTGGGCCGCCGAGCTAGAGAAGAAACACCCTTCGCTGTGGATAGCTATGTTTCGAGGGTTCGGAGGGCCATATTTCCGAGCTATGATAATTAAAACCGTTAGTGATGCGTTGGCATTCGTACAACCACAGTTGCTGCGATTATTGATCAATTTTGTCGACTCGCGCCGCAGCGGTCATCCGAATCCTCAACCTGCCATAAGGGGCGCTGCCATAGCACTAGCCATGTTTACCGTCTCACTCTCCCAGACCGTCTGTCTTCACCAATACTTCCAGCGAGCCTTTGAAACAGGCATGAGGGTCAAGTCAGCGTTGACGGCGATGATCTATTCAAAGTCTATGAGATTGTCCAACGAAGGGCGAGCCGCTAAGTCGACTGGGGATATTGTCAACTACATGGCTGTGGATACACAACGTCTCCAAGACTTGACACAGTATGGTCAAATGCTTTGGTCCGCGCCCTTCCAAATAATACTGTGCATGGCATCATTATATCAATTGGTTGGTATCAGCATGCTGGCAGGCGTGGCAGCTATGATCGTTATGATACCTGTAAATGGTTTCATTGCCAGAATTATGAAAACATTACAGAAAGAGCAGATGAAAAATAAAGATACTAGAATACGGTTAACGACCGAGATCCTCAACAACATGAAGAGTATCAAGCTATTTGCCTGGGGTCAAGCTTTCATGAGCAAGCTCAATTACATCCGCAATGATCAGGAGCTAAAAACCCTTCGCAAGATTGGTGCCTCCCAAGCCTTTGCCAACTTCACCTGGTCCACAACCCCATTCCTAGTTTCTTGTTCTACCTTTACTGTTTTTGTCCTTACCAAAGACCGGCCCTTGACAACGGAAATTGTCTTTCCAGCTTTGACACTCTTTAACCTGCTGACTTTCCCACTGGCAATACTGCCGATGGTCATCACTTCAATAATCGAGGCAACTGTCGCTGTGGGACGTCTGACAAGTTTCTTTACTGCTGAAGAGCTCCAGGACGATGCTGTCATAAGAAAGGCTCCCGCACCTAACAGGGGGGACGAATCGGTCCGCGTTCGTGACGCGAGTTTTACTTGGGATCGGAATGAGAGTAGGAAATGTTTGAAAAACATCAATTTCACTGCCCACAAAGGAGAGCTGAGCTGCGTGGTAGGACGTGTCGGATCTGGAAAATCCTCGTTCTTGCAGACTATTCTCGGAGACATTTGGAAGCTCCATGGCGAAGTTGTGGTCTATGGGAAAACTGCATATGTGGCGCAGCAAGCTTGGGTCATGAATGCCAGCGTGAAAGAGAACATTGTCTTCGGTCATCGTTGGGACCCTCAGTTTTACGATCTTACCATAAAGGCTTGTGCACTACTGGAAGATTTTAAGACACTCCCAGATGGTGACCGGACTGAAGTCGGAGAGCGAGGGATTTCCCTGTCAGGAGGACAAAAGGCGCGGCTGACATTAGCGAGAGCTGTGTATGCTCGGGCTGATATTTATCTGCTCGATGATTGTCTGTCGGCTGTAGACCAGCATGTCGGAAGGCATCTCATTGACAATGTTCTTGGTCCGAAGGGTCTCCTAGCTGGAAAGACAAGAATATTGGCCACGAACTCGATACCAGTTCTTCTGGAAGCGGATTTCATTGCGTTACTCCGAGATGGATCGATATTAGAGAGAGGCACTTACGAGCAGCTCATGGCCATGAAAGGGGAAGTTTCTAATCTGATCAGAACCGCAAACAATGAAGAAGGAGAAGAAGTGTCGACTTCCAGCGAAGAAAACAGCAACGACGCAAGTAGTCCAGGCAGTGAGGAATCGACGACCGTCATTGGTACGGGCAATTCTGAAGAGGAGGCAGACGAAGCACAGGAAGGTATCGGACAACTCGCTCCAATCCGACCCGGAGGGGTTGGCACTGTTCGCAAGTTGAGCGACACTACTCTGAGACGTGCTAGTACAAATTCGTTCAAGGGACCTCGTGGCAAGATCATCGACGAAGAAGGAGCAGGTACCAAGTCCAAGCAAAGCAAGGAATTCTCCGAACAGGGGAAAGTCAAGTGGAGTGTTTACGGAGAATACGCCAAGACAAGTAATCTTGTTGCGGTCGGCATCTACCTGTTTACCTTACTTGGGGCGCAAACCGCTCAAATAGGAGGCAGTCTTTGGTTGAAAAATTGGTCCGAGATCAACCAAGAGTATGGCAGCAACCCCGAGGTTGGTAAATACATCGGGGTTTATTTTGCCTTTGGTATAGGTGGGGCTGGCCTTGTGGTGGTACAGACTCTGATCTTGTGGATATTTTGCTCCATTGAGGTACGTGCATGCTGCCGTGTCTGCTGTCTGCTCTGCTGTCAGATGTCTGTCGGCATTGGCGACTCGGGCCGGAAACGCTAACATGTAGGATGATTCCACATTCCACAGGCCTCACGCAAGCTGCACGAACGCATGGCGTATGCGATCTTCAGAGCACCAATGAGCTTCTTCGAAACTACTCCCGCGGGACGGATTTTGAACAGATTCTCAAGGTTCGTCTTCGCCATTACTGCACGCAATCTGATGCGGAGCTCTGGCTGTGCATGGTAGCACTAGTGCAACGCTAGAAGCCGTTACGTGCCGGGCTGATTTTTGTGGTTGGGTAGCGATATCTATCGAGTCGATGAGGTTTTGGCAAGAACGTTCAATATGGTAGCAACATTCCAGCGCAGATACCCACAAGTAGCATGCTAACTATGCCCTAGCTTTTTGTCAACAGCGCCCGTGCACTGTACACTCTCGTCCTTATTGTTGCATCCACACCTTGGTTTGCTTTACTGATCCTGCCCCTGGGAGCAGTCTATCTTTATATCCAGCGCTATTACCTACGAAGCTCTAGGGAACTGAAGCGCCTCGACAGCATCAGTAAAAGCCCGATATATGCGCATTTTCAAGAGTCCCTGGGTGGTATCACAACCATTCGTGCATACCGCCAACAGCAACGGTTTGCTTTGGAAAATGAATGGCGAGTGGACGCCAACCTGCGGGCTTACTTTCCATCGATCAATGCAAACCGATGGTTGGCAGTCCGTCTTGAATTTATCGGGTCCTTCATTATCCTTGCCGCAGCAGCATTTGCGGTCATCTCCGTTTCCACGGGTAGCGGGCTTTCGGCAGGCATGGTAGGACTGGCTATGTCGTACGCTCTACAAATCACACAAAGCTTGAATTGGATCGTCCGTCAAACGGTTGAGGTTGAGACGAATATTGTTTCGGTTGAACGTGTCTTGGAATATGCCCGATTACCGAGTGAAGCTCCCGAAATCGTCTCCAAGAATAGGCCCAAGATTAGTTGGCCTTCGCAAGGTGCAGTGGATTTCAACAATTATTCAACGCGGTATAGATCTGGCTTGGATCTAGTGTTAAAGAATATCAACTTAAACATCAAAGCACACGAGAAAATTGGCGTAGTCGGTCGTACAGGAGCCGGCAAGTCGTCTTTAACGTTAGCTCTGTTCAGGATTATTGAGCCCGTCACTGGTAACATATCAATCGACAACCTCAATACCTCAACGGTCGGTTTGCTCGATGTGCGACGAAGGCTTGCCATCATACCGCAGGATGCAGCACTTTTCGAAGGGAGCGTTCGAGACAATCTTGATCCTGGCCATGTCCATGACGACACAGAGTTGTGGAGTGTGTTAGGTAGGCGTCAATCATGAGTGGATGGTTTCCTATTTTCAAGGTGTACTGACACTATTGACGACAGATCACGCACGATTAAAAGAACATATCTTGACCATGTCAGGTGGCCTGGAAGCTCGAATGCATGAAGGAGGTTTGTCGAATCCGTTTCCAGACACATATGCATATTCGATTATCCGAGCTAATGTGATGCATACTGTAGGGTCTAATCTCAGCCAAGGGCAACGGCAGCTTGTCTCATTAGCTCGCGCATTACTACGACCGACTAATATTTTGGTACTCGACGAAGCCACAGTAAGTCTGTATCACATATCTGAAATATCTGTCGCTTACATTCACGCTCAGGCTGCCGTAGACGTTGAGACCGACGCAATGCTGCAAACTACCCTAAGGAGCAATATGTTCAAGGATCGCACAATAATCACAATCGCACATCGTATCAACACAATTCTAGACTCTGATCGTATCATTGTTCTCGATCACGGCACTGTCGCAGAATTTGATACTCCCTCCGCGCTGGTTCAAAGAAAGGGTCTTTTCTACGATCTTGTCAAGGAATCCGGCTTACTTGACAGCGTTGAGTTATGAAATCTGTGTATTGCAGTTCTCTCAAGGGCGTCATGCATTAGAGCATAGTGTTTTGTGTAGCTTGATTGTGCCTACATAGAGCGCTTGTTTCGGCCATTCATGCAGTCAGAACTGCCGTGGAACACCAGTCTCGGAGGTTTGAAATAAAGGCCATGTGCATAAGCTTCCGTCTACTCGCCCGTTTTTTCATGACTTGGAGATCGAAGTGGCACGAGCAAATAGAAAAGACCATTAACATGCTGATCAGGGAGCAGCAGTGGCGCCGCGCACCTATGTATTCCCGGTTTCGTTGGCTAAGGCTCTAGGTGAAAGCGTGGGAAATGCAACGGGTACAGGCTCGGACGCAGCTCTACCCGTCCCCGCATGGTCTAACCAGATCTCTGGCGGTCTATGTAAGAATTCTTCTGCTCTTTCGATCGATTTTCGATCGATCAGCAAGCGCAACAGTTGGATCTTCCATAAGTCGCGTAAGGTAACGTCAAACGGAGCACTTCCTGCGACTCCGGTCTTCTGGCCAGCACACCCGTATGCAACGCATCAAGAAGAAGTATGGCTAGAACTCCCGCGCCTTATCGAAAGACAAGCTCCCGTGTAACCTCAGTCTTCCACAGAGTCTCACTATGTGGATACGCTCATCCGAGACAGTACTATCGTCAAATAACGTCACCCTGCCCCAGGTTTTTCGCATTAGCTCTAAAACAAGGCCCCGGTCAAATGCATCATTTATTGGCACTCGACTATATTCAGCTTTGGCAAACAAAGGACCGCTTTCCAAAGCTTGGGGCACAGCGGTCTGCGTTCCTCCGTTCCTTTCTCAACACCCTTGGCACTCCAATGGCTAGCCACAGAAGATTCCGATTGGTCAGAGCTTTCATGGAGGAAGGCTATCTTTATATCTGGCAAGAGAAGCCAGTCTTGAAGGATTCACTTTTTGTCAATTCTTGCGGGTTTTGTGGGAGCACAAATCCAGGATTCGTACGCTTAATCCACCAATCTTCAATGCCCCACGACCTACACTCTATCGTCGTCAGTTTTGCTCCGCGCCTCCAAGCCTTTGCTAGCTTCCTCCTTCTCCAGCCGCTCCGAGCAAGTCCTCGCTGCCGCCTTGTGGAATTGGTTCGTACTGCTTCATACGTGATATTGATCCCTTAGAAGAGTTCGCTTGTTGTTTGAGAATTGACTGCTCAATATTATCCCTATGTGCACATTTGTATATCTGTTCAATTCACCTTACTTCCCCTCCAATTGGAATGCTGCACTAAACCCAAGGAGCGTGCCTACAGACGTCGCTGATTTTCTTATATTGGCTTCTTCTTTTTCCGTACCAGAGGCCAATGGTTCCATACTGCTAAGGCTTTCTACCCTTTTGAGTGCTTCAATTGTCTGCTACGTGTACACAATTTAGCCTTTTCCAGCCGTACAACCTAGCTAATTCTTATTTGTTACCCAGTGCCCGGGTTCGACCACCCAGGGACCCTCGTTACTTAATTTAGTCGCCAATACCCGTTTTACTACGCATGCAAATAAAGTTTGGCTGGGCTACTGTACTGCATGGTCACTGTAAGGCTTTTCGCACCCGAGGGGAGAATGGCTAGGTCAGCCAAGGCAAATGGACATCCGTCCATCGAAACAATAAAGGCCAATATCAGGGATGCTCCGGGCCCGCCGTTGTGCAAGCCTGCCCATCCAGGGGCACGATGTCAATCTCCGCAGGTACGTTTTGTCTAGAAGACCGAACTAGCTTAGCGCATAGATCTGACTCGTCCAGCGTGATCAGCAAGCAGCAGAAGGGGAATTCACTGAACTGCAATTGACTTTACGAGTCGACACCAAGGTTGGCAAATTTGAAGTTGACAGCTCGGCTTGCCTGCACAAGCATCTCCAAAGCATATGTCCGCCCGAATTCCTGAACAACTTTTTCAACATCGTTCGTCAACATGAGCCAAATGCTAGAATTGCACCCTGTAGGCATACCGTTTCTCTTCACTTCCGAGCCCCTCGAACGTATCATACTGGGGGATGATATTGCAAGTACTGACCTAACATAGGTCCGACTCAAAAGGATGATGTTCTGGATAGCTGGCAATCTTTTGAGAAACCCAAAGGGCGCCCTACCCGCTCGGCAAAGAAACCATCAAAAATGAAACCGCTTTCACCGGGCCATGTATCTACTTCTGAGAAGAAACGCAAAGACAGGACGCCAGTACAGCTGCTCCATTCTCAACTCGAGGCAATAAACATAGATTCGTCAGAAGAGGATTTATCGGACGATGATGAAGCTGATCCCCAATTGTGTGAAACCAAGAATATCAGGATTGGGGACGCACATGCTGTGAACGATTGCTACCACAGTAATTTTGAGGCGATAAAGCAGATTCCTTGCAAGTACATTGCCAAGGCTTGGATTAAGGTGAAGGAACCCAAGAAGCAAGCTCATCACCCATACAACGGGGGAAAGTTAAAAGATGAGGCTATAGCAAAGTTTGGAAAAGATAATCAGGGGGCTTTAACGATGCCAAATTGGTGGCCGAAGGAGGATTGTCGGCATAAGGAACCCGATCATATCAAAAAACCTGGTGCGTGTGTACACCAACTGCTCGTTCATATCACTAACAGCCCTCAGAACGTATGATTTTATTGAAGCACATTGTTCAAAATACCGGAATCCCATGGGAAGACTTGGAAGAAAGCACAAAGGATCTTCCTCATCAGGTAAAAGAAGTTATGAAAAAACCTTTCAAGCATTTTCTCGATGAGATATACTTCGTTCGGAAGAAGCAGGTGGCTTTTGAGAGGGGCGAACTAGGTAGGGCTATCTCCCTTTTGGAAATAGCTGAAGTCCCACTCAATTCTTTCCCCAGACAGTACCAGTTTGATCCTAGTGAGAGTACACGCGAAGGCCGGACAAGCTCGAAAGCCGCCTAAGAAGTCAACAAAGCCATCTACTGGTGCCAAAAACAGTGCTTCGTATTACTCTGTCTGTAGGCCACAGCTGACGCCCAGGATCAACACGTCTCGCCCTTGTCAAGGTCCAACGCCCCTATTACCTTTCTCGAACTTCCGCGTGGATGAACCAAGATGTAAGCAGGTTCTCGAAGATAATGAGTCATTCCGGCAAACACAGAGTATTGTTGCGCCAAAATTTCCTAAAGACGCACTGTCGTACCAGACCGCTGGAGGAACTCAAACCCAACGAAATATCATGCAGGCATTCGATGCCCAGGGACTGAGGTCTCGGACGCAGCCCGAAGTATCTATCCCGGCTGCACCGCAGGTCACAGGCCCTCAGAGCCTTTCTAGCCGAGGCCTTCAGTCCCCACTCTCAAAACACGTTCGATCGTCCGCTCCAAGCATGCCCGAGGCACCTAGTAATTATCCTATTCCGCCAATACCGGCAATCAAAACGGAGAGACCCCTGCCGGTTTTCAATCATTGGTCTTCCGAGCCGTCTTCTTTGGTACCCCAAGCGTCTTTGGATTATCAGACCTTAGCCGATGTTCCGAGTGAAAGGCCCCGGACCTCTGCCGCTGCGCTGTGGTCTTGGGAATTGTCCGAGCAGGAGAATGGGCTACCATCCATACCCTCCCAGAACTCCTTACTGGAATATGATAATTTTATAGCCAGCTTCCAAGCAACTTCGACGGACACCACACAAGTGCCACAACTTGTCGATTATCAAGACCCGTTCCCGGAGCTAGACGGATCAAATCCCTTTGTTTGAGACTATCAGTGTCTCTTTCATTAAACCCACTCTCCATGGTAGCTATCCTCTAACAGCAAGGGCTTGCTCCAAAATCGTCACCCTGTTATTCTGCAGGAGCACTACCCTTTCGTCTCCAGCAACGACTAACACCCTCAGCATCTCAGCTTATATACTTGTTGCGCCCCCAAAAGTACTTTCCTGCTCCTTTCCTATTTTCATACTTCCCACACCGTCCTTTAAACATTAATCCGAAAGAAATTCAAGGCGGTAGAAAAAATCTTAGCGCTTTAGCGGAAATTCTTGGAGTGGCTTTCTCAGTACTCTTCATGGCGGTTCTTGAAGTGGCTTTTACTTAGCACGTTCAGCTGTGGCTCCCTTAGTAAGCCGCAAGCGGTGGCATGCCTGTCTTTAGTCTTTTCAGAGTTGATCGCTCATGCCGAATCGGAAAGCTGTGGTAGGCTTGGATGGTGGTACTGTCTTTTGTTTAGTTATACGTGTTTCGCTTAGAAAGCATAATTCAATGAATAACGATTGAGAAAATATCTCAGCTTGTGCTGTCGCACAGATCTGGGAATTAATTTTACCTTACTAGATACCGTACGGCTTGTCCTCACCCGTCTCTTCCCAATCCAGACTCTGACTTAGCACACACGACACTCGTAAACATCTACAAAGACATCGGATCAATCCCTCAGCACACATCACTTGGTTCTCCTATCAAGGGAGATTTCGTACGAAGAAGAGGAGCTGCCAAGGCGAACAGGAAAGAACAACAACATTATAGAAGATGAACGTCCTTGGGGATAGACCGTTCATTTGTCCTATCTCTATCCAAATTACTCCCCAGCCAAGCCAAGAAAAGCTTAATTGTGAACATGATAGATGAAGTTGTAGACATTTCCGAGCCACGAGGAAGTCAATACGTGGATATTAGTATGATTTAATTTCCATATTGGGCCACCTAAGGATGCTTCGGTTACCACAAGCAATTGTAGAGATAGGAGGAGCATCACTGTGAATGAAACCAATAATAATGTCAGCGAGTTGTTGTAGCCCAGATCATCCGAGTGAGATAGGGCTTAGCTTTTCACGTGATCGCTGAAACCGTCTGGAACCAAGCTAAACTTACAACACCTCAATTAAGACAAAGCCCGCCAAATACCAGCATTTGTTCGAGAGTGAAAGCACTTTCACGCTTCTTCATTCAGATAAATGGACAACAGAGCTCCAAATCGCTATTAATGTCCTTTGTAAGGCAAACAGGCGGTTACCTCACGGGCTGCCGGCGCGATGTCAACACCACAAGGTCCACGAGAATCGACAAGAGGCAGCCGGGGGCGTGGTCGAGCTCATGGAGGTCCCCAAACAAGAGATAGCAGAGGCGATGGTAGAGCAAGGCCTTCCTTCCGACAAACCCCCACAACCACCACCTCGACCAGTACGATTTCGCAGCCGTTTAAGCCCACCTCAAGGCAGAATGGAATCCGCACCAGACCTCCAAGAGGCGGCTCAGCTCTGCCATCGACACGTCAAGGGCGAGCAGGCACCACTCCCAGACCCGCTCCAAGGGTTTCCTCTGGCTCTCGCACTGAGACTTGGCGCAATCCAGTAGTAGAGCCTGGCAGTTCGTACCAGAACCGCATGAGCGATCTATTTCAGACGGTATGGACCCCACACTCTGAGATACTGACTGGAGGATATCCATAGTGACTTTTTACCTTTTTCGTGCGAATAGCTCAAGAGTAAGCGGGAAGTAGAGAGAAGAGATGCAGTCAAGAAGGGCTTCCTCGCGGATCCGGATAGGCCTACCTCACTTGCAAACGCTATAACACCGGTTGGTACTTGTCAAGGTATGTGCCCAGAATTTGAGCGAGTAGAGAGAATAGTGCAATTTATGGTTGATAAATGCGAAAAAGTGAGGGTACAAGAGATAACCATTATACGAGGACTTCGCTGATGGATATGCCCAGACACCATCAGAGTCAGGGACCAAGGTACCTTGTGAGGATTACATGGCCAAACGATTTCGGCGATCCGCAGCTGGCTATGAGGAGCAGCTGCCCTCAGATATCCGACCCCCGCTTGTTCTTCAAAAGACTCTGAACTACCTATTCGACGAAATCATTGGGGGCTCGAAACCACTAGCAGCTGTTCAAAAATTCGTATGGGATCGCACGAGAGCGATTCGGAACGATTTTTCTATTCAGCAGGTTACAAAGGTTGCTGATTTACGGATTGCCATTGACTGCTTCGAGCGCATTGCTCGATTTCACATTCTATCGCTGCATCAACTATCAAAGCCTAGTGCCGATAACGAAGATTTCGAGCCTATCCAGGAACGTGAACAGCTAAACAATACGCTTCTCTCCCTCATGTACTACTACGATGACAGCAGGCATAAGATGACTTCTCCAAACGAGGCCGAATTTCGGGCATACTGCATTATATTTGAGATTCAGGACCAGAGACCAGATCTGGAAGACCGAGCGCAGCAATGGCCAAAATCATTGCTACAAGACCGACGAGTACAGACAGCACTAAAGCTCTACGCCGCTGCTGGGAATACGTCTGACGAACAGGGACCCCTGCGTCCACGAGTTCCGTTTTTGATCGCGCAAGCAAATATAGGGCGGTTCTGGTCTATTATCAGGTCAAATGCTGTCCCTTATCTCATGGCATGCGTTGCCGAGGTGTACTTTGGTTTTATCCGCAAAACGGCGTTGGAAACTATATGGAAAGCTTACAAGGGCAAGAGAGGCGGACCAACAAAGATGGAGGACTGGATATTGGATGACTTGACGACTGCTCTCGGGTTTGATGATGAGGGGCAGACCCAGACCTTTTGTGAAGATCACGGATTCACAATCGCCGAAACGGATAGTGGAGAGGCCTATGTGGATCTTGGCTCGGTGGCTGGGAGATATCTTGAAGGTCAGTCGGTACGAAGAGAACGCTTTTGATGCTTGCAAACATTGCTTTAGATACGAATCCACGAAGGAAACAGACATTCTCGAAAACCTTGGTAGAACATAAAAGGCTAGGCCGAACGTTGCCAGCTGTGATCAATGGCTTGAGTGCCTCTCAGGCGCAATCGCAAGGCCTGATTAGTGATTTTTCAGCAGCCGAGACATCTTCGGTGTCCGATCATGAGCCTCTTTTCATGGAAAACTCGGATGAAGAGCAGAAGAGTGAAAAGCCACAGTCTGCAGCCCCAGAACAGAAGGACGAAACCAAGAGCGACCCGACCAAGCTTGACCCCAATGCTAGTCCTTTCAATCGCGCCTCGACACCTTTCCAACTTCCAACACCCAGTGGGACTTCGTTTGCCTCAAATGGAACTTTTGGGAAGCCCACTCCTTTGAATTTTTTGGGACTGCCTCCGGACTCGTCTTCCGTCTTCAAGCCCAGAGCCTCGGAGACAGAGAAGCCAAATCTCTTTGGCACCCAACAGACACCCAAATTCGTTTCCCCCACCATTCCGGACACGAGCAAGCAGAGTAGCAATGGTAGTTTTGCCCCGTCGCCGGAAAATGAGCCTGCGTCACAGCAGAAAGACCTGTTTAAACAACCACCATCACTTCCTCCAAAAGCACCAGGGTTCTCATTCGGAACTTCGGCGCTCTTTGGGAACAGCGAACAAAGCAATGATTTGAGCGGCAGCTCTCAAGATGCTACTGATGCGGCACCTAAAGAGTCGACGTGGAGACCTGCAAGTTCAATATTTCCAGAACCGCAGACTCAGGCCGCTCCATCAACTACACCTACCTCCATGTTCTTCAACCCGCCTATACCTAATCCGACGTTCTTTCCACCGCCTACGACAATTTCCGCACTTTTCCCCACTCCTACACCAACTCCTTTATTCCCTTCTCCGAAGACATCCTCGACTCTTAACGAGCCGCCATCGACCGAGGCCTCAAGCCCATTTTCGACGTTCCTGCCAACTGCTGGTAAATCTATGTTTCCTCTACAACCAAACTCCAACAAATCAGCACCCTTTACGTTCGCGCCATCTTCCTCTAAAGCTGCCCCATTCGAGACTTCTTCGACTACCACCACGCAATCTCAACCCTTTCTCTTCCAGCCACCAACCACCTCTGGACCACCTTCTACCGCAAACTCGCAACCTGCAATTCCTGTCTCTCCGATGGACATATCACAAACTCATGTACAAGCTGGGCCATCTGCCGTACCGTCCGCCTTCCCATCCAATACGCCGCGGTCTCCTTTCACGCCAACGTTGTCACCTGCAGAACAGGCTAAGGCTAGACCTCCACGACCGGACCCACGACCTGCAGCCCTCGACAAGCTATCTGAGGCCATGATGATGGACGACGAAGGCCTTTTGTCACAATTCATCGAATATACTATAGGCCCTGTTATTGCTGCGTCTTTTCATCAAATTAAAGATGAGCGGTCTTGGGCTAAAGCAAGTATGTGTTTCTAGACAGATGTAGCTTTGAGACCACTGAAGCTAACACGCAACAGAGGAAGCCCGGGCCGTCTTATTGAGCAGGAAATTTTTTAGAAAGTGGCAAGCCAATGCTTGGAAAAGGGGCCTGCTGCGAAAGGGAAAGGAGCGAAGGAAAAACTTCGCTCAGTCGATGCGAGAATTAGCACAGAGCACACGAAACCGACCATCCGATCTGAGTTCTTCATCTCAGTCCACCGTCATGGGCCAAGACAGCCGGCATAGCCGACATGAAGACCAATCGCGAAACACCATGCCACCACCATCACTAGTATCGCAGAAGCGCATTAGCCTCCCTGCAGGTATTGGTGATCATTCACAAACCCCAGATCTATCCTCGAACAAAAAACGAAAACATCACCACTCACCACCACGAGCTAACCAGATTACCCCAAAACCTCACCAATCCTCTCACAAGCGTTCTAGTACAGTCTCAGGTCTATCAATGTCACATCCACCCCGGAAACGGCCACGCTCACCTGAACTCTCTCGTCTCGGTTACTCAACCCTCGCCGATGGCACAATCATAAATGAAGCGCTCATGAAAAAAGCGCGACAGCTAGCCCCCAGAGCTAGGACAGATACCACGAACACGGATTACTTCCTTTTGAAATCTCGAGGCATCGATCCAAACACCCCAATCGTGCCTGAAACAAGGAAAAAGCGATCCACCACCTTGAGCGAAACCCATTCGAAAAGCAACAAACTCCGCAGACTCTCCCCACCAAACTCGTCGAACTCCTCTCTCGCTCGACTCACCAACCGCCAAACTCCCGCCCTACCCCCTCCTATTGCTAGCTCCTCGCAACCCTTTTCATCTTCCACCCCAACCAAAACCAATCCAGAAGACGAAGCCCTCTTCGCCTCCCTCGCCAGCGTCCGTTCCGCCCTTGCAGAAAGTATATCTTGGTTCCAATCCGAGCGCGCAAAAAGCGAATCGCTAAGCAAAGCAAATTCCCCACCACCCAACGAGACTGAAAAGCAGAAGAGGCTAAGGGAATTCCAATTCACCCCCTCGCGAACCGAGCAGAGAATGAAGGCAAGCGGCGCGGGTCATTTTTGGGAGAAGAGGGACGAGGACAGGCGGAGCGCCGCGAATAGCGCACACGGATCTCCAGCGCCTGCATGGAATCAAAGCCAGATGATGGGGACGGGGACCGGGTTTGTGCCCATGCGTAGCGGGGTTAGTGCTACTACTATGGGGAATCAAAGCCACGAGAGGCCAATAGGATTTCCGGCACTGGCGAACGGGCACGCGCAGCCGAGTGGGTTTGCGGCACGAGCGGATATTGAGGGAGTGCAAAAGGAGGAGGGCAAGGGCACGGGTGCGAGCGTCGAGGATGCGATTGAGCTTTGAGAATGACGGAGAATTGGAGGTGCGGGTTACAGACTACGGCGTAGGGTTTCAGGCTGGTGGAGGATGGAGAGGAAAGTCTAGGCTTCTTGATACCAAAGGGTTTTGGATTGATAGTGGAAGAGTTTTAGGCAATGCATTGACTTGACTTGTTTAACATCACTGCTTGCGTTCTGTTGGTTTGGGAGTGGTGAGAGGTGTGATCGATATTTATACGTGTATCGAAACAGCTCCTCTGAGTCGCTCTCGCCATTTCCATTTCCATTTCCATTTCCAACCCCCCCTAATCCCTTCCAACCCCCCCAACCCCTCCCTACCCCCCTCTATCCCATCTCCAAACCGTATCCCCCCCGCGTCCCGAAAGATAAAAGTTTTTCCAAACAATCGACCTCTGATCTCGACAAACAATATCCTCCCTTTCCTCGAAAACAAGATGTCCAACCGCTGACCTCTGAGCAAGCCAGCTAGGCATGTCAGATTGTAAAGATCCAACGACCGACCCCTGAGCAAGCCAGCTAGGCATGTCAGATTGTAAAAGATCCAAGCACCAACCCCTGAGCAAGCCAGCTAGGCGTGTCAGATTGCAAAGATCCAAGCACCGACCCTGAGCATGTCAGATTGTTAAAAAAGACATTCAACCACCGTCCCCTGCGCAAGCCAGCTAGGCGTGTCAGATTGTAAAGATCCAAGCACCGACCCTGAGCAAGCCAGCTAGGCATGTCAGATTGTAAGATTTAACCACCAACCCCTGAGCAAGCCAGCT
>JAABUS010000803.1_pt1 | contig 75070 bp, 63 predicted proteins | sample 5560161 | NCBI WGS metagenome assembly JAABUS01 (sample SAMN10711885, study PRJNA513376) | rock metagenome | isolation source: Antarctica rocks | place: Antarctica: Victoria Land, Trio Nunatak nord | collected 2016-01-04
GGAAGGGGGTTTCGGGCAGAGGGCTTGGTTGCTTGCTTTTATGGTGTCATGGTTTCTGGGGGTCGGAAGGTGGAGGGTTTGGTTGGACTTGGGGATTTGGGGTGGGATGAGGGGGTGGTGGAGGGACAGGGGATGGGGGTTGGGGGGTGGGGGATATGGGAATGAGATTGCATGGAGATAGGGGAGAGAAGCAGACCGAGTAACCTCTCACAGGAGGGGCCATCAGCACTGACGACACTGATAACAGGACATCGTAGCATTGAATTGGACTAGGAGGGGTCCTCGCAGGCTTTTGAATGCTTGCTTCTCAAGCGCCACATGCATGTCGAAGATGAAACAATTTCCGTCAGAACATGTTCTTGTGTTGCCATGAATGATGCTATCAAGGAAATAGACGATATGAGAATGCTTGGAGACGAGCGACAAAGATAGCCAGAGCAGCCTCTCTCAACATGAGAACGTCTGCATCGACAACAATAACAAGAGAGTACCGTGCCATTGAGTTGAACCAGAAGAATTGTGGACCGGCGCTCAAATGCTTGCTTCCAACGCGTCAAACGCGCCGTCGAAGATGGAACATTCTGATTCGGATAGATCCTTGTGCTGCGAAGAATGTGCTGTGAAGGGATGGCCCATATGAGAATACTTGGAGGCAGGTGAGGAACCATCTAAGAGAAAGCGTGCAATGTCGACTTCTCTCCACTTGCAGTAGAGCACCTAATTGATAGAGCTGATAGAGAGCTCACTACCTTGTTCGGACCCGGCGCTTCGCACCTGGGCGACAGTAGGAAGGCGATTCGCAATCGAGTCGTATGTCCAACGGCCGGCCAAGATCTGGGATACACGGTGTCGCCTAGAACAACGGTGGCTATGAGGAGTGCTTGGATACTGTGGAGGTTAGCGATATGCTTTCATTACTGATACCTACATCACCAATTATCGCTTTGTCGACCCTGCGAGTCTCAGTTGGCGAGAAGTCATCCTGGAGCATGTTGATGGGCGTCCACGCCAGGAATGTTTGGTTGCCTTGTATGGTAATTTTACCGAATGGTTCCGAATTCTGTTAGTGTTGTATAGTTTATGATGTACTGGTGCGCTAATCGATCCTTCGAAAAGCTTAAGCAAATCCTACGCAGATCTCTATGATAATGGCTGCAATTCTTTCATGCAAGTTGTAAGCCTGAAGAGTATCATGAACTCTTTCTCCCTCGGTTCGAGATGCGAAGGTGCCGTCCAACCCCGGCTTTACAGCGCCTGATTCGAAAATGAACAGAGGATCTCTTGGTGTACGCAAGTGCTATTATTCGCTTCTCGCAGCTCGACAGATCGTGTGCACCAGACTGTGGGCGATGCATGCAACGATTCCTTTTTGGACCAGGATCACCGGCAGTGACAAGAGTGAGCGTCATTGGGCCTGAAACGGGGCAGTCTGCGCCGCAAAGGCAAATGTCGGCTGTTATAGCAGGCTGTCAAAGTCTCCGCCCACATTTTGGAGCTGATGGACCGCAGAAAGGAGGGACAGAGAAGATTTCGTGAAGTCCTGACGTTGAAGAGAGGAAATGGACAGCCCCCACACCACAAAGTCCCCAGGACATAAATAGGAAGCCTTCTCCGCCCAATCTCAAGCACTTGTCCTTCAACCCAGATCCTAGAGTCTCACAATGATTCAAAGTGCCGGTAGAATCTCGATGCTGGCATTCCAGGTAGCCCTTGTCCTCCAAAGTCCCTGGTGCATCCTGACCGAAAATAGCTCTCTATGTGGATCCTTTTCGGTCTAGCTATGATGGCTACGATCGCCCGCCTTACCATGAGGATACTTCAGCATCGAAGGCTTTTTCTGGATGATGGGTTTCTCCTATTTGCGTGTGCGTGCCTAAGCGCCGCAACGGGATTGTTGCATAGGTCCTTACCAGTGATGTACCTGGACGAAAAATCGAATTTTTCCCCACTGACGTCGCCGTTCGGTCCGCAAGAGATTGACGACCTGATTTGGTACCAAAAGATGGTATACTCTTTCGTTGTGCTGTCTTGGGTAACGATCTTTGCCGTCAAGCTATCTTTCTTGGTTTTCTTCCGCAGCCTAATCCGACGGTTAATCTGGATGAATATATATTGGAAAGTTGTTATTGTTATTAGCTTACTCGCCTGCGGCTTCAACATCTGCCAGGATTTTATCACATGCGCTCACTTTGATCTATCTATGTGTAAGTGATAAGTCTTAGATGCCGTGCACGCTCGAGACCTGTACTGAATCCCCGGTCATAGTCCGGTGTATGGGCCCAGGCATAAATACAAAGTTACCCCTTGGTCTTGTGGCTGCAAACATAGCCTTGGATGTTCTTACCGATCTGATGAGTGAGTAGCATGCGACCTGTTCTTATCAACTAAACCTGCTGATACGCTTACCTCTCTAGTTATTGCGATTCCAATTCGGCTTTTGTGGAAAGTCAAGATCCGCTTCCTGCAGAAATGTATACTAGGGGTCTCCTTATGTCTGAGCTTCGTGATGTGCGTTGTGGCGATAGTGCGGGTCTCTGGACTACCGGTCAGAGGCCAAATCGACGTGACGTGGGCAATTTTCTGGCAACAGATGGAGGCCTGCGTTGCGGTACTGCTCGTCTCATTCACAGCTTTCCGCTCCTTTTTCATTTCCTCCGAAAAGAAGAAGGCTCCGAAGAAGGCGCCGCACATCTCAGGACAGGTGTCCCGCAGGAAACCATTAAACTGGGGAAAGCCGACCGGGTTTCGCCTTCCAACTATACCATCTGCTACCCTGACAGGTGTGCGGACCTTAATCAGATGGGGTCCTCGCCAACAGTCCGTAGGCTCGACGCTTGATGAGAGTATGCAATTGACCTCACGGGGCAGTAGGAATCTGGGAGCATTCCCTGAAGCGACCAAGGTAGTGTCTACCTCAGCTTGTTCTAGGCGCTTTCGCACAGAGAGCTGACGAAGATAGACATCATCAGATCAACATCTCCAGGCACAGTCATTCGTCTGAGCAAAATATCGAAGCTAGTATGATGTGTAGGAACATACAATGCCCTGCAAGATCGGCTACGTATGCCTGCGGTTTTGTCAAACGTGGTACAAGCTTTGCCTACGTGCTGGGGAACATTCCCGTAAAGTAGGAGGATTTGGATAGACCTGTCGAGCGAGGCTTGGCATTTCGAGAATGGGGTCAGACTGTGATGCTCTTCTTTCAACGACCACGATGATCTTGCACTGAGACGTATGAGATAACTGCGATGGACTGAGTTCAGGCTACGTTTGGCAATGCACTACTATTTCTTCTTTGCCGTGGACGGTTCGCTGCGCAATCTAGACAGCGCCTTGTCAATTGGCAAAAAGATTGGTGGGTAATCTATAGCAAGTGTTCCCGAGCCATTGTTGGATGCCGCCAGAGTGGGCAGCGCATGAATTCCGATCTTCTTCCGGCTCCATAGTTCTAGGGCCGGCGATTCTTTGGGAAGGTGGCCTTGGAGTGGAAGTAGAAGTATCATGCAGACTTCGTCATGCATACGAAGGCTGACTGGCAGTAGAGCAAGCACTTCGAGGTCGAGATGACACTACACGGTGTTTAATGCGGTCTAATCAGACCATCCGCCTGTTGCGAAGCGAAAGTGCCGGAGACTTACATTGATGCTTAGATGGATTGGCGTCTAAAGTCCGATAGTCGTCGAGAGATTGTGTCTAGAGCGATCGAAAACATGCTAACCGGTTCTTCGGGAGCTAAGGTGGGAAGCGGTTGACAAGAGCCTGGATGGCGAGGTGTCAGGCATTTCAGGGCGCAGTCCGCGTCCTTTGTAGCTTGGTGAACGACCTTTCGCTTTTGAATCGATGCATGTTTGCTCGATAGCTCTGCTTTGCCTCGCCTCGCCTTCGAGACAAGGCTGTGTCACGATTGCTACAGCCTCGGATTCAAACGCACCTAAGGCGCTGTTGAAGCCCCACTCCATCAGACGTCGAGCGCTAGAATGTCCTAGTAAGTATAAATAGGTGAGCTGGGTGGTGCCGTCTCAACCAAAGTATCTGTGCCACATAATTCGAAAGCATTCGAAACGGTCGATCGATGCTTACAGCCAGGTGTGGAAGCCGCTTCCGGCAAAGCAGAAGGCGATTGATGCAGCAAGTCTATAAAGTACTTGAGCGATGGGAGATACTCCGCAACCAATTGTCGTTTGCAGCTAGAGTAGGCGACTCAACTAAGGACACGAAATGACCGACAGATTCTCAGGCGGCAAAGAGATTACCGAAGGTTTTGACACGTCGACGACGAGACTCAACAGCCTGGAGAAGGCAACAAGGCAACCTTCTAAGGCAACTTGGATTCATGCAAGACATGAGGCGAAGCGTGATCGGCATGCAGCGCGCATGCACGTCCCAGTTCCGAAACAAGAGGGAAGAAGGCATCCTTCGATCCTATGCCCGACAATAGAGGTGAGCTGAGGATGCAAATCAGAGATGCGTAAATTACCTACCCTCGCTTAGTAGCTGTCTTGGTTATGAAACAAAGGCCCGGTACGAAATCTCGCCCATCGTGTTGGCTCCAACCTTAACACATCTCTCTTCCCAAGAATCTTCTTCGTTTTGTGAGTCTGTATCAAAGCCACGACGCTGCTCAATAGCTTTGTCTAGGTCCGTCATCACTGCTGTCGTATGGTTTGTTGTCAAATCATACAACGTTCGCAGCAAATTGCTTGGATTCCAAAGGCAGAGATTGGTAACGGCCTCAAAGTCCATTCCTCACTCATTGCAATGCAGCCAATACCCCCGTACCATTTGCTAGCATCACTGAGCCTTCTTAGTCAGCTGCCAAAGGTTGTATATGGACACTACTCCCAGGCTTGAATCCCCAGAATTACCACCCACCTTCTTCTATCTGGACATTTGGCCCTTTGCAACGCCAATGTTAGTTGTGATTCCACCCGAAGGAGTGTATCGAGCTTGTCAAGATCGTCCGCTGCCCAGATTTGGGGCTCTTCCGAGCTTTATGCGACCTCTGACAGGCGGAGAGGATTTGGTCACGATGGAAAGGAAGCAGTTGCAGACTTGGAGGACCATATTCAATCCTGGCCTTAGTGCAAGTCATCCGATAACGCTTGTCCCTGGCATAGTCAAGGATACTTGGGTGTTTTGCCGGATCCTTCGCGAATACGAAGAGGATGGGCGCGTCTTGCAAGCAGCCATTCGAGTTACTATGGATTTCATCGGCCCGAGTGTCATGGTAAGCATTGCGGAGAAATGATTTTCAAAGGGATGGGTTTCCCACTTACCTATGCAGGAACAACGGCAATACAGGTGGGTGGAGTAGAGCGAAGAAGTAGAGTACCATAGGGAGCATCGAATTTGCCACAAAGAGCCAACGCCCTGGAGGCTGGATATTTTCTTTTCGGTTGCATAGCTCGATCGAGGAAAACAGTGATAGCGGTTGCTGCAACATGGCTACAACGTGCTACTCTACGATGCTATGTGAGGAGTGCACTATACCTGTAATACTGTGCGCCCTGGAGGCTATAGAGAAACGCTTTGGAGAAAATGGGATAACGGTCTTCACAAGACGTGCTATATGGTTCAGTAAATCAGCAACCCTTCCTCAGCCAGCTTCGGAGCATAATTTCTCATGTCAATTTTCACGCATCGATCGCCAGCCGGCCAACAGGTCGGCGCTTCGGAAACATGCTGCTTGGCACAGGATGCTAAGCGTTGGATACCTATTGGTAGTCCACGGTAATCCACTAGAAGGACCTCACCTCATGAACGTACGCTCCACCCTGGGAACTCCGGCGAGATTGCATCTCCGGTCGCGGCATCTCTACACTTCCCTCGTCGGGACGTAAGTGCCAGAGCACATCGACATGTAGCCTCACGATACTGGCGCGGCTCCCTTTAAGCGCACAGCCGACGAAAAGGTCGTGCGGTGCGTTCAGGACTCGGGGAGGATCGAGATCCCCGTCGTATTCGTAGCGAATCTCAACTGTCGAGTACCTGACGGGCGTTTCATCTAGCTCGGCTCTTTAGTTTCCACCTGCGGAACCCTTGGTACGGATCGACCACTACGAGCATTTTCGGAGATGACGCAAAAGTCTCATGGAGCTTCCGTGCCTGCCGATCCTATGCTGATTGAGTCCCCGAGTCTTCTCATTCGCCTTTGCCGAGCTGTGTATTGTTCTCATACCGGAGGTCTCCTTCGAAGCGCGCCTTCTGCTTTCCCATTGTCTTTTGCCGTACCTGAGCGGAAAATGCGGTCGTTACTTCGATTGACATGCCTGGTGGGCTTCCCGCCTTACCTGCTCGCAATAGCTCTGCCATCATTGAGCTTGCTCCCACGAGCACACCAGCCCTGGACATTGTGCACAAATCTTCCCTTCAATGTAGCGGGATTGTGAGCCAATGTTAGAGCCCTCCTGTTGAACCCAGCTTGACCCCGGAAAGCGACACGTCCAACCCCACGATCTCCCAGTCCCCTCGTTCCCTGCCCAGCGTCACACACGGGGCGCCAACGTGGTGCGCCTGCTACACGTCAACCTACATACATATCACAGCTGGCCCCTCGTTGTCGTCTGACAAATTGAACTGGACCTTAACCGCTGCAGGTGCCCACGTTCAAAACCTACTCCGCGATTTCGGTAACAACAATATGTACGGGGGTAAATTCTTGTTCAACGTGTACTTGGATCTTCAGTTGAATATCAACGAGGCTACTGGTGAGAAGTTGAAATGGTCGATAATTGGTGATGCCGTCAGGGAGCTACTGGATTGGATGACGACGACAAGCACGTGGGTTGCAGTGCAGTTCTTCTTTTTCCACGGTTCGGATGAAGTTGGATCAGGAGCATTGCAGGCGAGAGATCCAGGACCATGATCATCGCGGCGATTTGGGGCTGAAGAAGGCGAAAAGGCGAGATTTGAGCCGAGGTGGGGGAAGTGTAGGAATTGCGACGACGATGATGACGAGGGGTTTGAACCCTGAGCTTGCTGTTCATTAGATAATGGTGTTCCGCACAATGCCGATTTTGTTACAAGATCGCCCGACGACCTTCAAGTGCTGCGTCTCTGATGCGGAGGACAGGAGTCGTTGGATGATGGTCAAAACTTCTAGGCCAGAAGGTTAAATTGATGGCTCCGTTAACGCCGAGTTGTGCCTCGTGCTGGATTTGTCATCAGACGACAGAGCTTTGGCAAAGACGTCCATTGACCCCTGGATACTGATCGCATTATTCGGGATAACTCGCTCCTTTCATCTTCGTGCATCATGGCGCTCCAAAGCGATCTCGTCGTAGATGCCTCTAAGTTCCGACCGGAGGGGGCCAGTGAGGAGGTCAAGAAGACCAACGAAATCCTCATGGACAGAATGAAGTCTGAACCCAAGTGGTTCCAGGTCAGTAAATTTGGCAATAACATATATCCTAACTGATGGGAGAACCGAGGTGGGCGCTGCCAAGTACAGGGAGATGCGAGCAGCGGGTCAAACAGTATTCCCGCCTTCGATTGTGCTCGATCGAGGCGAGGTTTTCTCAATCCCTTCGAGAGAAAAAGGTAGAGAGATCCCATATCGGATGATGAGACCAAAAAATGGGAAGGACGCGAGAGCAATATTCATGTATATTCACGGTGGCGGATGGGTCCTATCGACTGAGACTGAGTGAGATAAGCATAAGGACTATCGAGGCACAGCCCTAATGACCCATGACAGGAATGATCCAGCCCTGGCAAAGCTAACTGATGATTGCGATGTGGTGGTTTTGTCCATCGGCTACCGACTTGCTCCAGAGAACACTTATCCTATGGGACCAGAGGACGTAAGTCGTTTTCTCTTCGCTTCTTGTACCGTATTTGATCGCACCAACAACCTTGAAAGATTTTGCGGCAATATCCGCTTCAAATCAACGTCTCTTCGTTCAATCCGATGGTTTGGAGGAATGCTGACGTCGCAAACTTGTAGTGCTATGATGCAGCGGCGTGGTTGGTGGACAACGCAAAGGACAGGTTCGGGGTGGAGCTGCAATTTTTAGGAGGCGATGTAAGTCCCGCTGCGAATGACGGCGGAAATAGTGTAAATAAGACCTGGACATTAATTGTCTCCAGTCAGCGGGAGGCCACCTTGCCATGCTCACGTATCTGCACCTTGCCCGAAATCGCCCTCAATTCCACCTATCTGGACTTGTCCTCAACTATGGTGTCTTCGACTTGACGTTTCTACCACAGGTCCACCACTTCAAGAAGCGCGACACCTTGATACTCGATAAAGAGCTCGCGGAGCATTTTGTTGGATCATTCTGCCCGGGAATGTCATTTGACCAATTACGAGACCCGTGGGTGTCGCCATTTTACCACGACCTAGCCGGGCTGGAGCTGCCCCCTGCGATGTTCACTTGTGGTACTGAAGATTGCCTGCTGGATGACACTGTGATGATGTCGGCCAAGTGGCAGACTGCTGGAGGAAAGGCCGTCGTGAAGATCTATCCAGGGGCGCCACATGCTTACACGTTGTTGCCTTACGACAAGTGCCCAGAGGCGAAGCAAGGTCTCGAGGCTAATTGCTCTTTCGTAAGGGAGATGACAAGGTGAGACACGTGTCTGCAATGCGGAGCTGGAGTCTCATACAGCGGGCTAGACAGCCTGGGGTGTAGAGTAACTTGGTCAACCGATGGCAGATTTGAGGTAGAGAAGTAGAGTAGTGGATGGTCTCTCCGGCGCATAACCAAGACATCTTTAGCTGAAGTGTAATCTCCCATCAATAAGGTAATAAGGTATGCACGTGAGACCAAGCGCGCGGACGGCGCTAGTCTAGCGCTGCCAAGAAAACACGTATCACGTGCGCGAAATTACAGTCCCGCAACTTTCCTCCCCTCCCAATTTGCTCCATTACTACATTGCTGCCAATGTCCATCAGACGATACTCATGCAAAGCTTGTATGTCAGCGTATAACAGGGACCTTTGACGTGAAGAATCTCTAGACAATTTCATTGGTGCTATCTGAGCTCTCCGACGTTCACAAAGCAAGCTTTTCCGGATTTTGTGGATGACGATACATCATCGAAACGGTATTTCCAATCATCTATCACAAAGACCTATTACCATGGTATGCAAGAGTATATCGTCGGCTCTAGCATGAGAGTTCCAGGAGCAGGACAGACCACAAGCCGTTTCAGTATGTCCGACCGGTCTAATGACGATTGCCTTCCTCATTGTCCTTCTCGAATCTTTCTGGATCAAAGTACTCGTTGATGTCAAAATCTGCGTCGGCTTCTTCCACTCGGGCCAAGTCTTGTATTCCGGCCTCGTTTTCCCCCGGTTGGGACATGGCTAAGTTCGCTGTCCCAGTCCCTGCCGCTTCAACTGTTTGTATGACAGCATCATATCGTTGACTCAACATCTGGGTATTCCCTGGCGGTGTGCTTTGTTCGGGGTCAGGTGCTTCACTTTTTGGAACTTGTTCATTTGCAAGACCAATGTCTTCGCCTGCCGGAACATGAGGATCCCTAAGCAACCCGTCAGCTTGCATAGTCGGCAGGGGAGAGGGGACGAACCTGGCTGTATAGAGACTCTGTTGCCCCGGGCATATATTACACTCGCCCGTGCATGATGGCATGCAATAACCTTCGCGCCAGCGTTGCAGCATCCAATCCAGCCACCCGTCCGATTCGTCCAGAGTAAGTCCAAGTCTCTGGCAGATGTCTTCGGCGGTCTCGAAATCTTCATCGGCTCGCGGCGGCTGCCCTAAAGAGAGATCTTGATCATTCATAGTAGAATAGCAAGCATCTATAGTGGATTCGCCAGCCATTTGAGGAGGTGCTCGTGTCGTTCCTTCCTTGCTCGCCATGGTCTCGCCTCCATATTGAGAATTGAAGTCTGGTGCGCCAATATTTATCGATGGCCGATCCGTGTTTGCTTCGTGTTGTGACGGAGCAAGTGATGAGGCCAGATGCTGCATGTCGGTCGGTGACGGTGTCACAAACCGATCGAAGTGACATACTGTATCTGTTGATAGCGTCTCAGAAAGACCTGTTGGCTGTGTTGTTGTCTCCTTTGCCAGCTCGACGTTGCCAGCGCCACAGTGTGGTCCACTCTCCACATCTAAATCAAGCTTAGGCACTGTCAGAGCAGTTATATATTCCACATATGTCGTCTCATGCTTGTGCATAGACATGGTAGGGAACAGCAATTGCAAAGCCTCAGGCGCCAGCAGCCTTTGCCATCTTGCTGAAATGGGCAAGACTGTTTTTCGGTGGTCGCTTCCTTCCAGCATCGCAATTTTGTTATCATGGCCATATACGTTAGGCAACGAAATCGGATGTTGTTGCGAAACCATGACAATGTCATCTCCCCTGCTACCCAGGGGATCGAGCCTTATGGCTCTTCTTTTAGCGGGGTGTGCTCTGTCGGTCTGTCTAGTCAGATGCAGCTGAAGCGCTCGAGAATCTCGTCGCGCATACGCAAACGTTGCACAGCTACCTTCCGATGGACAATCTTGCCCATCGACTTCAAGATCATCAGTGTTTGTGGCCGAGGCCTGTTGACCGTCTAGTTGGACGTGACCTGAACTGCCGAATTCTACGGATGGGGTTCTCTCTTCCTGAGGTCGCTCAGAGCATTTCTGCCCCATCGCCCGTCTCTGGTGTCGCTCCTCAGCCAGGCACACAGATATGGATTTGGACGCCATAGCATCATCTTTCATTGTGACATCGCACAGTTCGGACACGTTCGATGTGCCATCACGCCGTTTGACTCGTTTCATGTCAGACCTCTCCTCTACTTCGAACTGAACGACGCTCCGCTTGCGGCTGTTCAGTCCGTGGTAAGTAGAACCCTCCGCATTTAGTTTGCCATGGTGTGCTGTTGTCTGGTACTTGAGGGGTTGCTGTACTTTGCGCTCGTTCTCGTCGACAGCATCTGCCACATAAGACTTGTCCAATGGATGCGGACCCAGACTCTGGGTTATACAAGCGTCTGCCGACTGCTGGTTTTTTTTGCATTCTTCAGCTTCCCTCAGCTTGCATCTGGGATGTCTTGACATACCGCTGTGAACTGATCCGTCCTCTGCCTCGCCTTGAGCGACTTCCATTGCTCCCAGTGATCACGAGATCTGAAAATCGCAATGTTCGCGGGCCCGAAAATTGCAAAAATTGTCGCTTGCAGCCACCCTGATCTATACTCCGGCAAGAACGCAGCCAAAGGTTCGAAGTAAGGCATGCCGTTCCGCTCGTAGCGAAGCACTGGTATCTTTGGGTGCCCATCTGCCAGATCCCAGCCATCCACATGTTGTAGCTCCAGTATTGGAGGATGGGAAACCTGCATTGCCGCACTCGAGCCCCAAGATGCCTGCGACGTAAAACCACTAGAAGCATAGTGTGGTCGACCGGATATGTCGGGCGCTTTTGTCATCTTGCTGAGCTATTTTCGATAGTAGACTGGCCTGCTTGTCCTCGTCGCAAAATCTACCCAAAGGAGTAAAACTAAGCTTCGGTCGTTGACAAGATCGAGAGTTGTGTGAAAAGGCAGAATCTTTCTGCCAGCGAGTATAGGCAAGAGAGGCCCCGACGCTCAGGAGACTTGCCGTTCACATGGCTCTGCAGCCTTGCCAACGCAAACAACGCATCTCGCGATGACTCTGGAGAGACCATGAACGAGGAATGAAGAAGCCATCCTGTCACCCAAAACGGCTCGTGAAGTTGAGGTCAAACGATCAGATTGGTAAAGCTGAGAGCCAACATCAACTGTTCTACACAAAGAGGAACGGAGCTTGGCTTCCCAAAGAGGGCATCAACCGCCCCAGCATCTGTACTGATTGTTGATTTTGATACATCTAATCGAATCGCATTCCTCTTTAGTCTTGGGAGTCATAGACGACTTCCACGAAATCGGAACCAATGAATGCTATGACGAGTCAGCATAGCTCTTCCCCAAGGTACTTACACTCAAATCTAGTAACACGTTGATACATCTGGGAATCATCAACAACTGCTCCATAATATTTTGGTACGTGGGAGTGCCCCAAAGGTTGTGTCATAGGCTTGTTGGTAACAGGACAAAGTTGCATATCCGCAATAGACGAATTACGTGATTCGCAGGATTACATCTAGGCTGTGCCCTTCTTTCTCTACCTGCATCTCCTCCACGACCCACTCTGGGAACGCACCTATTGTTATAGCTTACTGAAGTATGTAGACTCGTTACAAGGTGATGCGACTTACTGATCTTGAGAACGACGACACAACACACGTGACTGATATACTCTGCAGACCAGCAGCCTGATCTTTCTCCTTCAATACTTCTCTACGCCGCTTACTATCTGCAATGCAGATGCTAATAAAATCTGCACCTGAATAGACAGTACAGTCACCATTGCAGACAAGTTCTCAGCTAAATTCGGTGCCGCAAGACTTTAGCAGTAGGCCACCTGCTCTTTTCTAATCAGGCAGCTCCCAACACCCTTTAGATCCTAGCATCGCAGAAGTAGATATCTGCAACCTAGCAACAGGTTTCAACGAAGAGAAAGCAAAACTTTCGAACCTAGATCTAGAGCTAAGTCAGCTGTCCCTTGTTTTGGAACTGGACCACCCCACAAGCTACGTGACTTATGGAAATCATAGTGTTCGATACTACATGGAATCCGACGACTTGTGAACACTTGGCTGGTCCAACAAAGAGCAAGGTATGTTGTAGCTTCTCTCGTTATTGCTTGTCGGTCAAGCTGTCTGCTGCACAAAACTCCGAGAGATCTGGCCCCCAAAAATGCCCGTCTCTCACTCAATATCCATACTCTATTGTTATCTTTGTTACGCAATATAACGAGGAAAATTAACAACGGCCAACAACTTAAGAACAAACCTGGCCAGAAACCAAATTGACTTCTATGGGGCAGAGGAAACGATTAACAACGGCTGACACTCTGAGAACATACCTGGCCATAATCAAGTATGACTCGCGCAACGAAAGAGACATATAGTATAAATGATTGGATCTTTCCAGGAAGACATACTTATTATACATCTCGTCACGATAAAGCTTAGGGCACATGGGGCATGATGGGCCAACTGCATTGTCCTATCATATGCGGATATGATATGCCTGGTAGACCTTCCCAGGAGACACTTACTTTCTTCTACCAGTAAAAAGATCCAGATTTGAAAGGCTCAACACGTCTATGGATTCATTCGGTAAGTACACTGGTGCTCTAGCCACTCATGCTTACAGGAAGGACAAAGCTGATTGATAGCGAAGATGATTCAAGAACCGCGTCAAATCCGAAGCCTCTATGCATGCTAGGTACTAGGAAGTAAACATTGGCCGATTCAAGCCTTAGGAATATGAGATGCTCCAGCATCCAAGTATGTACCAGCGAAAGTTTTCCAGCAGTTCCATCATCCATCGCGGAATGGGCTCTCCCTGTTGCCAATACCGACCCCCGGAAAGCTTAGCAACGACCATCGATACCACTTAATCTGGAGAAAGCTGTCACATCCCTGGAAGAACCGGTGGGTTTTGAAGTTGCAAGCTACCCGAAAGTGTGACCCTTGTTGAACTCCCATCCCTGTACTCAAGCTGTCAGCGATCTCTTGAGGTAAGGTGCAAATGGGGCACCTACAGTCTGAGGATGTCTCGGAGTACCGCCCGGTGATATTGCCACGCCTTTTACTATAGTGTCAGGTCTCCCAGGCTCCGGCGATTTGCCTGTTCCACCACCCGCAGAGCTACCACCCGAGGAACCATGACCCGACGAAGGACCATCGTCAGGCGGAGAGTCTTCGTCGCTATCGTCTTCCTCGCTATCACCTTCATCTATTGGATGAGGTATTCTCCCACCAGCTTCACCAAGAGCTGGATCGATCAGCCCGGGAGTCGAGCCTCTTGTTGTATTGCCGGCAATTTGAGCTGGTGTGAGCGATTGAATGACTGGTCGGTTGCCGGGCGCGGTAGGGTTCGTCCACCAGCTGATCATGTGATATATGGATTTCTTGCGGGAATTCCTCGAGCGGAGATTATCCAGTGTCGGGCGGTTGCTGAGCTCAATGCGCATCTGGATGTCGACCCAGTTGATGCGCGGGTCCAGTCGACGCCAGGCTTCTATGATGAACCAGTATTCCGCGGACCCGATCTACAATGCGTTAGCTCGGTATGGCTCTTGAAGCAAGCGACCTTCTCACCTGGTCGGGCAGGATCTCGAAGTCCAGCAATGGTCGAGCGGCTTGGCCAGGTTCAGGCCACTGCTCGTACACCAAATTCATTTGGGCATCCCGCTTCTCCAGAGGAGCTGCCGCTCTCTTGAAGGCCTCCCACTGCGGGGTGCGTTTAAATTGGTATAAGATCTATCAGACATGTCAACACCGTCCTACATGTGGCAGCGAGGGAGACTTACCTCCGGCATATCGCGCTTGCACCAGGTGCGTTGTCTACAAGAAACATTAGAAAAAGTTGACAACATGAAGCTTACTTTCTATCTTTACCCCCAATGGAAGGCTGTCACATCAGTCGGTGAATAAGGCCCGACACGGCGCTTCTTCACTGCTTTCATATCAGTCTCAACCAACTTTGGAAATGCGACGGGAAACTCACCATATCTAGTCCGACCACCTGGAGGGATGACATTGTCTCTGGCATCCACAAACTCCTGCTTGTGGTACCAAGGCAGAAGCTGCGCCGCTACATGTGTATTGGCGGCCATTGTTGAGGAAGATAAAGGCTTTGATGAAGATGAATGATTAAGCCCTTAAGGAAGCACAATAGCAACCAAATCCGATGCGAACGCGAGGAAGCTGTACGTCTTCAGCTTTGCAAAGAGGCGAAGGAGTATATGTAGGATTGAGTGTGAGTGTGAAAGTAAGAGGGGTATATATATACGGAAGAAAAAAGTGTTTGTGGCCTTAGTATATGAATGACCGCGTCACATGTTGTGCTGCTGATACGAAAAACCCCTATCGTCCAATACGATTGCTGGGTACCGGGCTTCATCACAGCAGAAAACCCGTATTCACGGGACAAAGCAGATTGCGGAAATCACTTGAGATAAGGTATGAATTCATACAACACTGACGGATGCTGATAATGAGGGCTAGGGCCGACTGCCTCCGGGATTAACATCTTTGTCTTAGCCGAAATCCTGGTCTATCACGTGCTGGGACTGCTTGCTATAGGATGCCCGTAAGGATTCTGAAGATGGGGAGTCTGGTGCAAACTCCTGATAAACAGCCCATTGGCAGAGGCTTGAGGATGGTACAGCTAATGATAGCGCTGTTGCATATTCTCCAGGGACAGTCCTAGCCGTACGAAGCGCGCTGCTGAACAGAGTTTATATGTAGATTTCTGCCTCTCCTTAAGGTACTTCCCTTTTCCCTTCTCAAATACACACAAGAAGCTAGACGGAGGCTTGCTTAGCCATTAAGGAAGATCGTAAGAGTGCTCGAATAAGTCAAGAATGTCTGCCGTCTGGTAAGCTGCCTAACCACTACTACTTGTCTATGTACGACTGGCTGAGATCTGCAAACAAAAAAAGAATACCGGTGTTCTGATGTAGGTAACGGTCCAACTCTTGCGCCTAGAGCTGCGAAGGATTAGAGGTTTTATTCGAGGCCCCGGAAAATCATCTGTCAATAAGGTGGAGCCGATATCTTGATCTCCACATTCCATGGCTGTTTCAAAACTATGAAGGGAAAACCCTTCTGTTTCCCCGAATTTCAGCTAATCAAATAATCCAGAAGAAGAGGTGTCGACCTCAAACAACGACGATGCTCACGTCTGCAAAGCCTCTCTAAAAGAAGCGATAATAGGCCAGTGCGTTCGATATAGCAATATCATCTTGCTGCTGAAATTGTTTAATATTCCCGGCGAATTTCCTCTGCTCCTCCGGCTAGAGGTGAGCATCCAGCATATTGATGCTGGATATGCAAAGCGATTATTAAATAAGCGATGATGGCTCATTACTTCTGGATATAGAAGCTTTATCTTCCTGCTAAAATCGGTCAACTTGCCTGACGGATTTGTCTCGCTCTTCCCGCTAGCTGTGAGGATCCAAGAGATCGATGCTGACGCATGGAAACCACCCAGAGAAGAGCAATGAAATGCCAGTGCCTTCAATAGGGCAGCATCATTTTTCTGCTGAAATCGACCAGCTTTCCCCGACGAATTCTCCTTGCTCCTCCAGCTAGAGGTGAGCATCTAGCATATCGAAGCTGACGCATGAAGATCTACCAAAAGAAGAGTAATAAAATGCCATTGCTTTCAATAAAGCAGCCTCGTCTTTTTGCTGAAATCGGTCAGCTTTCCCGACGAATTTCCCCTGCTTCTCCGGCTCGAGGTGAAACCAGCATATCGATGCCGATTTAGTAAAGCGATCATAAGGTTGGCGACAATGGCTTTGTGCTTCTGATCAAGCAGTATTATCTTCCCGCTGAAATTGACTAATCTTCCCGACGAATGTTCCTTGCTTCTCCGACTAGAAGTAAGCATCCAGCATATCGATGCTGAGGCATGGAAGACCACCAAAGAAGGCCAATGGAACTCCAATACTTCCAACAGAGCAGCATTATTCCCCTGCTGAAATGGGTCAGCTTGTCCGAGGAGTTTCCCTTGCTTCTCTGGCTAGAGTGTGAGCATAGCCCGAATGGAGAGTATGAACGTGTTTTAACGTGCGTTGGCCCCTGGCAGCAGAGTCATCTTTAAGGGAGGAAGGTTTGACGTTCTCCATTCTGGGTGATATAGGGGATGTTGCTTAAGATCTTCTGCCCCCAATAGTCAACAAATCTTAAAATTTTTATGTTAAACAAAAACATTAATCCAAAAGAAAGTGTCTTGCACATCGGTGTTGTGCAGAGCCATCATCAGATGAGCGACCGTAGCTCAGAATTTTCGATAAAGCAGCTTTATCTTCCCGCTGGAACCGGTCAAATTGCCCGAAAAATTTCCCTGCTCCTTCTGCTGGTCATGAGCAAAGACCGAGTGGAGAATATAAATGTCCTGCAACGCGCGTTCGCACCTGGCAGCCGAATCATCTTCACGGAATGAGGCGGCACCTCGGCGTTTCGTGACACGTCGAACGACACTTGCTAGTCTCCCCCTGGAATGGACATGAAAGAGCGGCGGCCGGGGGTGGTGGCAGATGTGGTTGGGTTGACCGGCGGTGCAGCTGGGTCTCCAGAGGAAGTGGACTGAGCTCCACATCGAGATGGCACTGGACTAGGACCGTGCTCAATGAGAAGCCCACTGTCTATAGAATTGTCGCCACCGATTATCTTTGGCGTACAACAAACTTAGGATCTTGGGTCGCTTCTCTGTACCCGCCGCAGAAATGGCTTGGAAAGGACGGAGTCCTTAGACGCTTCGGCCTATTATATGGTCCGAGTGGAACCACCGTTACTGCCTTGGCCATCATGAGAGCTTGGTTAAAGCGATCGTTATCGAGATGCGTAGCTTGTCGCTGCCAAAGAACCCAGCAAGGAAACAGAATTATCTTTTCGCCGTAAGATCAATCGAGTCATTCAGCTTGCCAAGCCAATCCAGTAAGAGAACTGGAGTATCTCCTCGCCCTAATCAATGCGCCCTGAGCATCAGCTAGTCAAAACAACACGTGTGCGACATGTCTGAAGTGCTCAGTGGTCGGCATGGTGAGGGAAAGCACATAGATGTCGTTTTGTCTCAATCAAGTCTGCGGTCTGCCCAATCGTCCGGAATTTCGTATTTCCAATTCTTCATAGAAGCTGCTGGGGATACCTTTCGAATCCAGACTGTTTGTCGCTACTGATCCTCGTTACGCCGACGACTCTGCGAGTCACTAGGCGGTTTGGGCTGTGAGACGGCATCGCTAGGAGATTGCAGCTGGCCTGGCCGACGAATAACGATTCTCGCTCCTGTCACTGGATCGATCGACGCCGTTGTGGTTATATTAGGCGTTGGCCAAGTGAAAGGATCGTTACCCGGTCTCGTCTGTCGATCTGTGTCAAAGAGACCAGCTGGGTAGCTGAATCCCTCAACCGTATCGCCTCCAGGTGGTGCTGGCTCAGCTCGCTCCCTAGCTCGGCGAAACAGACGTGACTCTTCGTGTCTCCGAAGGGGTGATGCTCCATGCTCTGTGAGATACTCGTTGGCGTTATTTGTGTACGACTCGTCCATAGGTGGGAGAGGTGAGGCTGGCCGAGTTGGCGCCGCCGGAGCTGGACGGGATCTTCCTTCATGGTCGGATCTGTACTGCTCATCATCGTCGTCCTCATCGGCATCGGAAGCTGGGTCTTGTTCTCCTGGGCGGACGGTTCTCTTGCCAAATAATCGGCCACTTCTCGTTGATTTGGAAGTGCTTGGAACCATTTGAGCTTGACCGGACGGCGAAGCTCCAGCAGTAGCCTGAGACGGCTGGCTTGCTCTTCGTCCACCTCTCGTTACACCGAATGTGCTTGATGCTTGAGACGGTTGGCTCGTTCCTCGTCCACCTCTCGTTACACCGGATGGCCTCGATATCCGAGACGGTTGGCTCATGCCTCGTCCACCTCTCATTGTACCAGATGCGCTTTGAGCCATCGAAACATGACCAGATGACGGTCCGCCAAATGTACTTTGAGAGACAGTGGTGGATGCACCTGCACTAGGTCCCTGCTGCGCTGGGGATGCCGCATTTGGCGAAGGCATGATATGCCGCGTCAGACCGAAGAAGTTATTCGGTATTGCCGCTCGTCTTGGAAACCCTTCATCTGGACCTCTGGGCGGTAAGGGTACCGAAGGACTCAGAGGGCCCATGGCTGGATTTATCAATCCCGGTGTACTGCCTCGGGTGGTGTTGTTGTTCATCTGCACCGGATTAAGAGTACCGTAAATTTGCTGGTTGAGGCGCCGACTCAGTATGTCCTGTCTGCCATGCCAAGAGAGAAGAATGTAGTCTTCTCGCCATCGACTCAGGATATTGACCATCGAACGCCAGTTCGGTCTTCCGTGCCATTGCGTCCTCATTTCGATGTCACTGGCTTCGATCCTGGGATCGAGACGTCGCCATGCCTCAATGATGAGAGGGTGTTCTTGTGTGCATATCTGTTGAAGGCGTCAGTACGGGCTCACCAGGGCAGCGAAAGATCATACCTGGTCGATATTCGCCAGAACCGGAAAGTCTCTCAATACCCTTGGCGACTGAGGATCCTCTGGCCATTGCTCATACATCACATTGCCGTTGGCATCTCTCTTCGCATGCACCGGCTTGCCCCTGAAGAGCGTCCAGTCTCGATCGGGTAGAAGCTGGTAGAGGATCTAACACTACCATCAGCGAAGGTGCAGCGAGCGTAGAGAGATACGATTACATCTGGGAGGTTGTTCTCACTCCACATGGTTTGTCTTTGCGAGAAAGTCAGCGGAGTCCCGTAGAGCTGACGAGGGCGTTTACTTACCCGAATTGAAAGCTTGTACCGTCTCCAGCATCTACGCCGCGACGACGAGGCGGATCTGAGGACTGTCAACACGATCGAAGCAAGCTCTTCAGCAAGGACGAGCTTACAGTATGCTACCGCCCTGCCCGGTGGAACGATTGTCTGGCAAGCGCGGATGTACTCTGGGCGTTGCTCCCATGCATAGGGAGTGTTCTGAGCCATCTCAAGTACTCTCTTCCTTGAGGTACCGATACAGATGATGCGATTAAAGCAAAGAGTAAAGAGCTGAAGCAGCTGGGTGATGATACTCGATATTGGGCAATCTGTGGACTCTGTTGCAAACCGTACTCAAGATGCTTTGATGGACTTCAGGCGAGACTCTCAGGACGGATTCAAATATGAAGAATGCTATGATAACAGCAGTGAAGACGCAGGCATTGTACTAGTGACGGTCTGAATACGACAACAGGTCACGATTCAAGCTCAACATTTGCTGGTGAGCCTGGCAGTGAAGTCGATTTTCATCACACGATATCAACAACAGCCGCGGCTCTCGTGAAGCGAGATTAGGGCAGATATCACGTGACTACCTCAAAGGTATGCAAAGTATGACTATCATATTGTATACAGACAGCGAGACAGGGGTTCGGTTCTAAGTGAAGATGATGGATGACAAAGAAGGTCCATAGATGAAGGTTGCATGGTTCAGTACCATAATCAAGTGCCAATGGCTACGAGTCTCAGCTTCGTCATCCGGCCTAGAACAACCTGGCATACACTCATTCGTTATAACGCGCAGAGCAGGCTCTAAAAGACACAGTATCATCTCTGACTATAAGGTTGCAGACTTCTGAGGTCCATGTGGGCCCCAAAACAGGGAGATGGAGGAGTCTGTGATGATATCAGCCATTTTTTACAGCGCGCGGATCACTGTCCGTGGGGGCTGACAAGATCGATTATATTCTTCTCCGTAGCATCATTGCGTAGCCCTGGTATTCTCCTTTCCCCCCAGATGCGCTCTGGCACCGTAGAAGGATCGTTGTCGGACCTCCTCTAGCATGTTCTTCTGACGTAGTAGCTCAGTCTTCGTGCTGCCACTGATGATCCCTAGCTAGGCGAGCACGTCAAAGATAGCATGTGGTCCGAGACTGGAGAAAGCCTCTGCACAAAGAGTCCAAGAAAGGATATAGTGCGTTGAGGGACTGTGATAGGCTCATCTGGGCCAATCAGGAGGATATCGTCGACATAAGCGCAGATATACGTGCTTCGGTCCTCTGACACAAAGATGGAAGGCTTTGCAGCTGTAGGAGTGAAGCTAATACCCTTGAGGGACTCCTGAATCCTCCGTACGTACTCAACACTCGATGGTTGGCCGAAGACCGCACAGGGCTTTTGGAGCTCGCGAATTAATGCAGGATCTTTGATAGAGCCATCAGGTTGAAGGACATGGCTCGCTGCGCTTCTTCTAGGTCTCCTGAAGCCGAATCTGTGCTCGTTAACGAAGTCCATCCCCTAGCACGATATTCCTCGTCTACTTCGATGATTGGCGTCTTTGCGGGGATTCCGCGCTGGGATATGTGAGACATTTGGATCTTTGAACGCTGAGTGCGGGATACAGCATCCCCAGGGTCAGATGCTCCCGTGGCACTCTGCAGCAAGCCTGGCATCTGAGGCTGTATAGCTCGGACATTGTCTCACTGTGGAAGGTTGATGAAGAAGCTTCTCCGCACCACTGGAGGATCGTTCCTAGTGAGCGATGCAAGCCCAGGTGTATCAGGAGCTGGGAAGTCTTTCATGGCCACTGGGGCACCAGGTGCTGGATTTCATTTGGTCTCGAACTCGGTGCCCTTCCGTGGTGACAATAGTAATCGTACTTGTCATCGTCTCTCCGTCGAACGCTCGAGGCTGGCTTGAACCTCCTCTAGCTGCTGCCAATTCTTTTCGCTGAGCGGTCAATAACCTTATCGTAATGGCAATTGGTTGGTCCCATAATCTCTTCCACGCGGGAGCGCACGTTCTCGTGTACAGCTTCGATGATAGTCAGTAACACAGCCACCTGCCGACCATATATGGGTGACTTGCCTCGTTCTTCAGCCGCTAGACGACAACTTTTGCGACAAGCGACAAAAGAGGTATGGATTGTGGCTCCGTTGGAGTGCTTCTACCAGTGCTCTTCGCTAAGCGGTTGGCAACCTTGTGGTAATAGCGGTGGGTTGGTCCCATCATTTCCTCGATGCGTGAGCGCACAATTTCGAGTACAGCTTTGATAATAGTCAGCAACACGGAGACCTGTTGACCATGTATGGGTGACTTGCCTCGTTCTTCGGCCGCCAGACGACAAGAATTGCAAGAAGCGACAAGACAGGTATGGATTGTGGCTCCGTTGGGATATAGCTGATACCACATCAGGACGCCGTCAAGCTTGTGAACACACTCCTTTGTGTCCTGCAGCCAAGAGCCGACAGATCAAGTGATCCCTTGCATCTGTGTCACACGAACGACCATGCATCGGACGCTTTTGCACTGATCTAAGTATGCATTTCTTTTGTCCGTAAGAGGTGACCTCAATCAGGTCTGTGACCGAAAAGGTCCCTAACGCTGGCTACCGGTTCCTCGAAGAGAGCGCTATATTTGATTCGAAGGTGCTTTTCTATACAAGCTGGAGATGGTGTCGAGCCATCAAACTGCAACATGATAGATGAACTGGTCCTTGCAGAGGATGGTGGAGTCTCACGCCCGAACGGCAGATTTGGAGCTCCCGGTGCTACTTTTCGGATCGCTTGGGGGTTGCAGAGATGTATGACAACTCAAAGGGTATGCCTCGCGCCGAAAAGAGAGGCACAGACCAGCTTTCGAATTGGAGTATCATTCCCGTGGAATCAAGTGCGGTAGATGGGTAAGAACGTAGGTCGTCCACCAATGTTTGGAAGCTAAACAAAAGCGGCGGGATTCGGTAGAAAGATAGGTCAATAAAGGACCGTACCCCCTTGATCCTTGACATCAAAGAACAAAGAAAGCTTATTGGCTCCGGTCACAGGCCCCCAATTATGCCTCCAGGACGTCAATAGTTTTAAGTGGGAGCGTTAGAGCGACCAGAAATATTTGCCAGCGATCTCTCGGGGGTGTTATATATACTATAAGGGTCAGCAACAATTCCAGTACCACTGCCACGGCACGCGCTCTTTGCTACAGACAGTCATCCGGATATCTATCATGTGCATTGATCATCATTCAAATAATCATTCAATAACGAGGACAGCGCTCACGCGTTCAATGGTCAGAAGTAAAAAGGTCACGTTTATGAGATCAGTTTCACAGGATAAATGATATGAAGTCTAATTTTGATTGCCATACTGATAATAACTAATTACTCAAAGCAAGCAAGCAAGGAGATCTTGTGGCCTCTATCGCCTTCGAACCATCCAGCGCAGTCTTCGAAGGATTATGGCTGGAAGGCAAGAGTGAAGTACAGACGCAGTCAGGAATTGCAGCGATCGCTCAGTCATGGAAAAGTATGTGCTCCTGAGCAAATGGGAAGAGTAAGCTGTGATAGTGTGAAAACATGTGAAAATGAGCTCCATTTCGCTTGGGGAAGTTATGTGAATAAGCATGCTAAAGAAGCATGTGGTATGCTGGGGGATCCCGACCGATTCAGTCAATGAGATCTTTCACTTGAGCTTGGTGGTCGATGGGTTTCTGCCAGGCAAGGCTCTCGGCCGTAGACACATTTTTAAAGATCGTCCATCTCGGGCATCTGGAAGTCGAAATCATCCATGTTGAGAAGTGCGGTCATGGGACCCTCACTACCAGATTCGAGCTGTGACTGCATCGTGGTTAACTCTGAAAAGTCTGGAAAGTCGGGAACAATTGCATCCTCAGTGAGGGGTCCAGGGTCGAAGATGTCGAGGTTGAAATCCTCATCAGGTGCGTCATTCGAGGTGGCAGCACCGGCACCCGTGGTTCGTGTTTCAGTTGTTAGAGTGCAGTTCTCGGCTGACTTGGTGACATTACTCGAAACGGGATCGTTCAGCAGTGCAGGGTTGATATACCCATCAGCGCTGCCGATCTGAGAGTCAGAATTGTGGTATGCTTGTTGATAAGCAGTTGACGGAACTCCCAAATCTTTCCTCGAACCAGGAACAGGAGTGCCAAAGTACCCAGGCGTTGAAGGACGAGGCACCAGCTGGGGCAAGTTCGACCTCGTGCGTTCGGAGCTCAATGGTGTGATTTGACCAGCTGATTTCACGATATTCTGGCCTTGAGAATTTCGCAGAACTGGTCGTGCAGCGTGGCTAGAGCCTAGACCCGAGGAAGGTGCATCGTATTGCCGTCGATCCGCTTGAGGCGGGTTCGGGGCTGGCTGCGACGAGCGAGTGGCGATTACAGGACGATTGGCATGGCTCTCATTCCGAAAGTTGAGTACCGCAGCGTTAGCCTCTGCAGAAAGACTAACTTCATTAGTGTTCTGGGAACTCAATTGTCGAGCCTTGTTGGCCTGTCGAGATGTGGACGGCACGCTATCTGTATCCAAGGAGTCGTAATGACGTTTAGTCCCAACCACAGATGGGACTGGTCTCATCGAGGCACGATTTGCAGGCACGCGTGTAGATGCTGTGACGTTATGTTGTGAATTCTGTGGATAATGCGTCGTCAAGGTCCTCGAAGAAATAGGAGGCGTGCTCGATATGTTTTGTTGGTTTGAGCCAGGGAGCTTGTTATCCTCACGACGTAAATGTGGTGCAACGCTACGTGCATTTCCGACTACTTGTCCGCCCGCCGACTCTTGAAGGCTCCTCGACTTCGATCCTGCAGGCTGATCCGATGATATCATGTTGCGATTCTGAGAAATTTCGCCCATTTGGACGGCACCATTTTGGTCATTGATACGTTTTTTAGCCGTTTCGTCCATAAAGGTAGTCGCGCTGGCGTCAGGTCCTTGAGGTAGAAGTTTCTTTGCACTGAGAGCCTCTTTGGTGTAGAGATGTGGGTTCTCGGCCTTGTGCTTAAGGAATCTGGTCATTACATCGGGCATGGCGTTAGATCCTTGCAGTCGACCCTTTCTTGCAGCCAAAGCCTCTTTGGTGTAGAGATGTGGGTTGTCGGCCTTGTGCTTAAGAAACATGGTCGTTGCATCGGGCCTCCTTGCAACGATTCCATCAAATGTGAGGTGAGTGCGATTCGCCGCCTGCGGTGGCTGCATCCGAGGTTTTTTGGCTTGCTGCTGAGCTGGCATATCCTCCTCCGTATCCGATTCGTGGATCTGTCGCTTTGCACCGCGGTTCGATACGCTCTCCAGGACGTCTGGATTCGAACCCGCTGCCTGATGGGTTTGGGATCTTGAAATTGGGACACGTTGCGTAAGAGGGTTGGATCGACGTGTCCCAGGCAGAGCTGAAGGTCGGCTTTGAGGAGTATGATTGTTATTATATCCTCCTGCTCGAGGAACACCGAAATTGCCATCTTGTGTTGCTTGAGTCCTAGAATGTTGAGTCGTTTTTGGACCTAATCCGAGCTGTTGACGACAGTCTTTGACAATTGGACCGGGAGCGCGTCTCGAAGCCTGATAGGAATTTTGAGAGTATTGCACACCCGGTCCCTTAGCCATGCGTGAAGCTGAGGGCAATGTATATGCCGAATCACTTGCCGTCGGCTGCTCAGCTTCGTCTTCGTCAGATTCAGAGGTCTCATCTTCCGATTGCTCATCTTCCAGCTGCTCCTCCTCCAGCTGCTCGTCGAGATCTTGATCATCAGCATTAATATCTTCGGGTGCCTTCTTCTTCCTAGGCCCTGGCATCTTTCGGACCTTGTCCGTGAACGACGTGATCCGGGCCTTTCCCCAGTCTTTTCCGCCTTTGCTCGTTGGCCAAGGAATCCAATTACCCGGTGCATCCCTCGAGGCCCGTGGATCCTTCCTCCCAGGTGTAACACCTCGGGTGGTATTGTGATTCTGGTGCCATGGGCTCAGTCTGCCTATCACCCGATTATTCGCCACCGCCTCTGCAGTGTTGCCTTTGTTACTGGTAAGATGCCAGCTCAGCATCCCCAAGGCCTCACGCCAGCCGCGTGATAGTCGCCACTGTATGCAGTTGTCGGTATTACGATCCTTCTTCTTCATCCGCATGGTAATGTCTTCCCAGCGGATTCGAGGATCGAGTCGGCGTACTGCTTCATAATACCATTCTTCTTCCTGCGAGCCGATGCGCTAGACCTATGTCAGCTACATGACTGTGGAGTGGGTGTGAATGACTTACCATTGGAAGCAGAGGTATGTCCCTCATCACTCGAGGCAGCTTCCCGTCAGGTGGTTCATCTTCCACGACCACATGGCCGTTGTGGTCAAGAAGATCCGGTGGCTTGGTCTTTTTGAACTCTTTCCAGCCAGGTGGAGGGTGAAGTACGTAAAGGATCTAAGACTGTGTAAGCACAGCAACGAACGTTCAGCAAAGAGTGGCAACTTACGCTTGGCAGATGTTCCTTGCACCAGTTGGCTTGCCTAAAACACGTAAGCATGGCGTAAGTCAACTGAAACTAGGATCACTTACCCAGCAATAAAGTCAGTGACGTCGTCGGGCGTACGTCCCTGACGTCGAGGTACAACTGCAAAAGTCAGTACAATTCGAGAGCAGTGATAGAAGTGGCTATTTGATGGCTTACCGTACTGGGCTGGTTGTCCTGGTACCAGTTGGCGGTTGATCGCGGCCAGATATGCTGGCTGCTGATCCCAAGGACGCACTGGCCGTGCTGAAGCTGCTGAAATCGGGTTCGCCATTGGTGCTGAAGTTGCCATTGTAAGCACCGGTATCACACCCGAGCAACAGATATTGATGAAGGTGACAAGAGGGACAATGAGTGCAGAGACAACAATCCTGTGTCCACAATGCTTGAAGGAGGAAGAATTGGTGCTGCTCTCGATGACTTGTTGCAATGCTTGAGCGGGAAGAGAATATAAAGGAGGGAAGTCGAGGTGCTGCAGAGCATGTGTCACTTGTAGAGCTGCAAGAGGATGTGAAAGAGGGGAAGTAAAGAGTTGCAAATTATATAGTGGGATGATATAGTATTGGACGGGAGGTACCTCAACATTTTCAGCGACATTTGCTGATCACCTACTACACAGACCGCGAGCGGGGCACCCGTTTTCGACAGCACTTCAGATGAAGCGGAATGTTGACCATCGATTGCAGTGGTAGGTAAATTTGGAGTGTTCGGCACTTTTAGTGAATGAATGATCGCAGCTGAGGCTCGGATTAGTGCATTAGCACCTTCAGCGGACGCGAGGAGTGATTAAATCCCCGAATCGATTAAGATTTTGCAAGAGTGCAACCTATCAGAGCCGAGTCGTGACCTCGAGTGATCTGGAACCCCAATCTCGACACAAGCGCTAGGGCTCAAACGATCACGTGATCATAATTTCCCGAACAAAGAACAATGACGTTGAGGTTTACCCGTCGAGAAACAGTGATGAAATGAACGTTGTAAAGAAGTGAATGTCAGGTTCACGATGGTGAAGCAGCAAGGGCTTGAGCACAACTTTGTCGCGAAGATTATTAATGGCACTCCTCGAAAACAGATCGTCCAGCGCTTTTCCATACGTATCGAGGGAGCACAGGGTATCGTAATTTAGGAAGAATTGTTGATGCGTACTAAGGGTATCGACACAAAAGAGCTGATCATTCTCAAAGTCGCTGCTGAGCTCTAAGAGATGATGTATATTGTTCAAACTTCTTGGGAAGTCACCACTGAGCTCTCTCGTCACGAGTATTGGAGGATTGTCCCGAACCTATGTCCTCAGTCGTAAATCTGCCCCTGGAAGCGTCATCCTGCCTAGCTAGAGCATCGAGACAAGGGCGAAATTGGATTGGCCCGAGAGACAATTCAATGGGGTATTGTTCCGGGTCTCGGAGACACAATGCGCTGGATTGACGTTGCACATTGCTGACTGAGCGTCTTCGAGGTGAGCAAGAGCGGATTAGATGCCGAGGGCATTTGGTACGGTTCTTTCGACGTCGGTGTGGCCGAGTATTGCGCGTGATTTGGTTGTCCAGAGATGTTCTTTTGGCCGCCGACGGGCTGCGAAGCTGGTTTAGCTCCTCCTCGTCTCACAAATCAAATCTTGACTCGGAGATTCATCGTAGGAGTTGATCGTCCGAACAGGGTCCGAATGATGTTAATGCTTGAGTGAGACTGGGTCAAGATACATGGCAAGGACAAGCATGATGAGTCCCAGTCAGGGACAAAAGAAAAGATCAGTGAGTTGCGCGGGCGGTTATGGCAAGCTTTGTGTATGTATGTGAGGTTTGGTCGTCCATGAAAACAAAGAATAACGCTGTATCACCGTTTAAGACCGAGTGCTATTGCACAGAGAATAGCATTGGCCCCAAACAGATGTCGCAGAGCGACAACTGTGACTAGATACCATCTGTCTCGGGAATAATAATGGTCAACTGATTGGAAGGTTTTCTCCTGGCTAAGACGAATCCTCCGGGAAATCAAAGTAGTATTGCTCGAGATGCTAGATGTTAATTATTTGGGAAAGACGGATGTTTACTAATGAGAACGTTTTGCAAAAGACTCGTCATGGGGTAGTCGTGTCGACACGGTCTTTTGATCAAGAGGATATTCGGTGCGATGAGTATGACATAAAGCATCCACTTGATCTTGGTCCCATAGCATCTTGGAGAAGTAGTGCCTAGGTAAGAGAAGCTCGATTGCATCTGTGTCCTCGAAGCGCAAATAACCCGGCGCAAAAAGCACAAGTAGCTGGAAAACTTGCCATGATAGTACAATACGCAACTGCAAGCCAAAGGAGAATTGTATGAGAAGAGAACATAGAAATAAGCTGGCGAACCCAAAGTGGAGGATGTCTGGAAGTATTGTAGATGTCTGGGATTTGGGGGGTGGGAAGAGCTCCTTAAATAGTGGGAATTGATCATGAGAAATGGTGAACGAGTGAGTGGTCTTGACCGCGACGATGAACAGTGAGGAGAAGGAGACTTTCACTCTACCATTACCTCTGCTATTGACGCTCGCTGGGAATTTGGGGAGAATATGGGCTTCGGTGTCGTCTACGTGGGCAATTGGGAGGCGCTGATTGGGGGATGCTGTCGAGTCAATGGAATTGCTACAGTCGCGCTGCAATCATCATGTAGGGAAGGCCGAAGCTTGAATATTCCGTGACTATGTAAGTGAACTCACAGCCGGAGAAGTGAAACACAGCGCAGACCTCGTTTCCACTTCACTGTTTCACAGAAACGGATACTTACTTATGATCGTTGTTTGACGCCAACAGAGCAGACACCATTGATGATCCAGGACTGGCTTCTTCCTGCTGTAATGGGATTCGTTCTGTGGATTGATACCACTTCGCTTCTGTCTCGATAAACAAGACCCAATGCCCAGCTGCAATGTTTGGCTTGTGTTTCGGAATTAGGGCTGATGAGTTGCAGTACTCCATCCAGATTATTCCTGTTCAAATTGGATCTACGACCCTAGGAAATTGGCAGCGACGGCCTCCGAGGTGGCTTTCGCGGAGTATTATTGTTGGGCGTGGAGCCTGGGCCACTCCCATGATGTACGAGAGCCAGGTTCGAGAAGTCCTGGAGAGGCTAAAGCGTTGATGCAGAGTCCAGCGCGTATCTCAGGAACCGATCGAAGATGCAGTAAGGTTGGTAAATTATTGAGCACAGCAACATATGCTTGGACAAGAATGTTATTCCATGTTTGAACCTCTGTGTAGCAAGGATACCGAGGATATTGCACATTGCTGACAAAATAGAGGTTGAACGATGCAGGTTGAATGGTGATTGTGATTAGTATAAGAGGAATTTGATCTGTCCAGTATAGCTGACAAGAGCCCTGCCGAACATATCGGGCTTCGTCTCTTTGTTCTCTCGTCCGCTGCAGATTTGCGTAGGCAACGACTAGATGGCTGCACTTCGACGCTGTCTTGATGATGCCAAAGGACATAGAAACGTCGCGTACTGCACAAACACAGCTGTAGCTATGTCGGCCCCGTCAGTTGTGCATATGTGCACTGTCCCAAGAGGCGACTTCGTAAGTTATCAAGATCCCTTCCTCGGTTGAAACATCTCTCACTGTCTGTATTGTTCCGGCACGAAGGTATTGTCATTGTATTGAAAGGTATTGAGCAGGCCCAGATACTTGATTCGAGGCGATTCTCTTGCAACCTTATCCCTGCTGCTCATCTTGTTCCACTTCTCGATGGTTTCTTCGATGATGTCGAGGATCTCTTTCATGTTGTCGTCCCGAGAGCTCCGAATGACTTCAGCAGATCCTGAGGATATTCAGTTCTCGCGCGGCGAGAAGATGCAACAAGGAAACCGCTCGGCAATAAGGATGTGTATCAGACGGCGTTGCAGGGAGCTTGTAACGAACACTGCGACAGAAATCGCGTAGATTGCTCGTCTTCAGCTCGAGAGCCGAAGCTTTCCGAGATATGTCCAATCAGGAGCTACCAAGCATCTGAAAAGAAATTCGTGTTTTCCCATCACTGTGTGGGAGGGAGTTTTCGATACGCATGTCATAGGTCGCCACCAGAAGAGCATATGGTGAGTCCTTCTTTTCTAGTTCAAGCATGTGCTTTAGATCCGTTGGCGATACCGAAGTTGCATATTTCTTGAATTACCGTCATTAGGATCCAGCTTCGCCTTGGGCATGTTGGCTTCTTCTACCAATGCATCCTCTTCTTCAAGGTCTGCGAAGCGGCGTCGGAGCCTTCATCATCATTATTCTTGATGGACTACGTCACCGGACATCAGCGGTAGAAGTGGCCGCTTGATGGCTCTATTTGCTTCGACAATGTATCAGACGTCCAAACCATGGAGGTTGTGATTGACGTCACTGTTTTCAAGCTCTGTTCTTCGTGTGTGGATCGGCACGAGGGTGTGCGAAGGTGTCTTCGCAAGGATCCAGCAGGGGTAGAACAATATCTTTCAGATATTCCACCCAGCGGCCAAGGGAAGTACAGCATGTCCATGACGAACCAGGGCCCTCATGGTGGATAATACGAAGGATTGCCACTTATGGTCGTTTTACACGCCAAGCGCTGTAGCATCTTGCCTGGTTCCTAGCAATCAGTCTCCCAAGCTCTCAATGGTGAGGTCCCTCGGGTCCCGACCGATCAGAATCAACGGACTTGAATCATAAGCTGTGCCTCTGGGTAGTCTGAACCATCAGGATAGTCGCGGACGTATCTTATCTTTTCTTCTTCCGAATTCTGTGATTGATTCCCTTCGTTTTTCGGCGTTTCTTCCCCTTACAATCCTTAGACCTTCCCCCAAAACTCATTATAGCACCACCACAGCTTGCTTCACCTTCTTCAGCGTTCTTGTATTGCAGTCATCATCGAAGCTGTGTCCTTCGTCTCTTTGAGTATAGAGTCTCGATCCTCGTTATGCAGGTCTATGTCGTCCCATACCTCAACGTTCTTTCCATCCACCAGCTAGACCTCACCACCACGCCGCATGAGCACCTGGCAAGACGTAATTAGTACGTAGTAAATATTCGCAAAGGCGATAGCTTGACATCCATATCCTGGTCCTTCGAGGCTACAGGCAATCCAAATATAATCCTAGTCAAGTGGTTGGCGTAAAGCCTGATACATTGACACTTCGAGATCTTGGAGATCACTGCGACGTGACGATTTCCAGCCGAGCGTGGCCTAAACGGTTCTAGCTACGGGTTTGGAAACGCTTCGATTCGATCCAGGAGCTCATGCGCTATAGGCACACGATATCTTGTGCGCTTCCAACGCCAGCTTCTTGTAGATCACCAGTCCAGTGACTCAAATGCACCTGTCTTTGACTCAGAGGGGCGAAGATAGAACCATTGCCGGCTTACGCTTCTTGCTTGTCTTAACAGGCGAAGCGGCAGAGGGGTTGACTGCGTGTTCTCGTCACTGCTTGACCGTTGGCTACCATTCTGGGTATTTGAAGGGTGCCCTCAGAGACAAATCCCTAACGGCCAAGGGTTCCTCTCCAGACTCCGGATAGCGATCTCGGTGAGACGAAGGTATTTCAAGGTAATCCTTGTGATTCCGGCATATTCGGGTTCAGCCAGCTCGTAGAATCTACCGGTGGCGATGTGAGCTGTGCTTGCTCAACGGGAAACGGACCCTCAGCTGAGAGACTTCCGTGCTTCTATGTCGCAAATAGGGCACTTGAGGAATCCCTTCACCATTTCCTGACTAATGGCTGTAGGATTTCTTGACTTTCGGCACCGAACGATCGCACACAGCCATCTTCTTGTTGCCCTTTCGGGTTCCCTGCGACTGCAAGACCTTCGCCATGTCGTCAGTCAGGCGGTTTTCGGCTCTCTCACGGGCTGTGGGTATAGAAACGTGATCCTTGTGCGGAAAGCTGAGCTGTAGAGCTGGTCCAGCTTGCGCCCACCTTCATCCACCATCAATTTCTGTGCTTGTATGATCAATTCTGATCTGAGTCAACCAGGTGGCTACACTTCAGAGCGGCCTTGATGTATTGCGCTTCTTGTATAGGTGAGGGTTGACTCCTAGGATTTCTTTGGAGACGACCTGAGCTCAACTTGCTCTGTATCGTCCATTCTGACATGTCAACCAAGTAGGTTCACTCTTGGGCTGCCTTTATGATTCTTGCCTCTCGATAGGGACATGGCCATGTCGAACGGCCACGCTGTTGTTCCGTCACATAGTATAGGCTCTGTCGAAATCTGCGACCATGGGCCATTAAAGCGCTTCTTTGCAACGAGTAGGTCGATTAAGGCGCTCTTGCGATGGGCTTGGAGAGTAAGCATGTGGTGCCTGTCATTATCCGTGTGCGGATGGTGACCGGCAAGACTTGTGAGGGACGCTTTAAGGGCTTGTACGTGATCGTCGCAGGATTCGACCTCGTGTTCCGAGTACAATGGTGTCGGACTCATCCATCTCCTCATGACTCGTGATTGAGGACTCCGACCGTCGAAGAGGTCAGAAACCTGATTTTGTGGGCTCACAGAAGTGTCATAAACAGTAGGTAGTGAAGGACAGTGCCGGAGAGACTACTGTACACTCCATCGCATAAGAATACGAGTGCTAGCATTCAGGTCTGCTCTGATATGTGTCATATTGGCGGTTCTCAATATCAGAGAGTGTAGGTCAGACAGGGTAAAGGGATGTCAAAGGCAGTTTCTTTGTTGTGTGGAGGTGTGAAGAGTATTATGGAAGATATAGTATATAGCAGATTTGTGGGTTTGCTTATGTAGGCGCTGCGCGACTATGTAATCAAGTGTTCAAAAACCAAGACACTTCAAGAAAATTGGTTTGATTCCTAATGGGATCTGCACTTAGATCCTCAGTAGAAGTAGTTGAGTCTGCATTATAAATTGAAGTAATTGTCTAACAACAACTATGTCCGTCATTTTAAAAGCACCAAAGTCGTCCACATTAATGCTATGTAATAGATGGACTTATAATTCGATACACTGGCGGGCTATGCACGCTCATTTCACTAGTTAGACTGGCCCCAAGAGATTAGAAAAATTCCTGTATGCGGGACAATATGTAAAAAAAGATCGTCTGGCGGCAAGTGAGCGTAGGTGCTCACGAAATACTTGGAGCTCTTGTTCTTCTTCTTCTTCCTCTTATTTACCAACATGTTTTAGGGAATCTTCAGGCTTAATGCAATTCCTGCACTGTACCACCTTTAGGATCCCTTGCGGCATGTCAGTCAAGCGTTGAAGTGTAGTTCCTGCTAGAATGGCCGGTGAAAACTTTGGGTCTCTTATGGTGAGAAAAAGGGCGAATCTCAACTCTTGCCCTAGGGTTATGCGAATTCGTATCTTAAAAGGTTTGACAAGTGGCCAAGGACGTCTAGATTGACAGTCATATACTTATTGTCGGCGAAGAGCTTCGCAGTCTTGTGGAGTGGGAGTGAATAGCTTTCAGGGAAACCCAAAAGAGATGTTCTAGAGTGCTGCTACTAGCCTTCGCATGAGCTTGCTCCAATTGAGGTACCGTTAGCATCAAGCCAGCAGCCAGCAAAAGACCGATGGGTGGGTTGTCCTAAGCCCCGATTGAGATTTCACTTCTGAGACAGCAACGTCCCAAGACGTGCGGCATCCCGGCTTGGAGCATTCCCACATTGTAAAAATGTCGTATGCCCGCGTTACAGGAGGAGTATCAGCCAGAATTGTGAAGCTGTCAGAGTAGGGCGAGCTCATCATGTCGATGTATTCTGGAAATGGTATCACTGGATAAGGCGTCCGAGCCTCCAGAGAGACCAGGTCTGTTTGACGGATCAAGATGACAGGACCCAGCGTGCTGCCTCTTCGGCTTTTTTGCCTTCTAGCTCTTCGAACTCCCTTCCAATGGTAGCAAGCTCTATCCGATACGGCAGCGGTGAGCATCTTGACAGCACATTCCTCGGATGGTCAACAACCTGTAAAGCAAGCTCATCTCGTGATGTTTGGGTAGATACCGTTCACCTGCCCCATGTCCGTGCCATCGCCGTCCTTTGTAAGATCTACCACAACACGGCCGATAGGATGCTCAATATAAATCATCTATTGCGATCGCAAAGATTGTTGTGTACAATCATCAAAAGATGGCATCTTGACATAATTCGTCCTCTTTTCAGGCCAGAAGGTGAAGCAGATATTTCTAACGACAGCGATTTCGACAACGAAGTGAGACAGAAGCTGCAGAATTTGAGAAGATGGCTTTATCGCAGCGCTCTTTCCATTCCGGCAGGTCTCCGTAGGAGCTGATAGACTGGGGGTTTTGACCCTTCTTCATCTTGGTCGATCGAAGGTAGAACAGTGCGTGGAACTCCTGGTGGCGACATGGAAGGTGGTTTAGGTTGAAGGTTGGAGGTAGAAAAGGTTGGAGTTTGGGATAATATAGTTTACGCACTGGTTTATACGGCCCGTGTTGATGATGCGTGTGCAAACAAGATGCTTTTTGTGATTGATATTTTGGATCATACGCATTTCTATGTCCAGACCTTATCACAAGAGAAGAAATATCGCCGAAGAGGTAGCCACTACCGATTATTATGGTACATATTCCTAGTCTGGTGGTCCCGGAGAACGCTGGCAGCCGCAACCTCGATTCCAGGGTGCAGGATGAATGAGAGCAGTCCGCCAGGAGATTTTTCGAATTCTTAGGAGAACACCCACAAGTTTCCAAAGCGGTGGCGCCAGCATGTTGCGTGCGTGTTGTAGATCGCATTCTCAGTGGCGTGACAAGTTTGAGCAGGCGATATAAGATCGAGAGAAGTCAGTCACCACTAGGAACGAAGGCCTACTGCCGCATTCTGAATCGGCTTCGACGGCTTAGAAGCTGTCTTGTTGATGATGTCTTGCTCTGTCTTCGCGGCTCATATCGATTTTGTAGCCCCATGGCGTCAAAGATCCGGGTTATTGGGATCTTTCTTCGGACAACGGGTTGCGTAATGCTTCTCGACGGCGCATCTTGGAGACATCCATTTCTCGCAAGCTCCACACTGGCTTTCAGTTGTCTTGTGAACCGCTTTTTCTGTCGCAGAAGTAGGTCGCTGTCTCGGCGCTCCGGATACACACCAGCTTCGGCTCCCTCGGCTCGCTTGGCCGGAGCTTGGGCTCTGCGCTCGGGTTTAGGGCTAGCAGGTATTGGCGAACCTTCTAATTTCGTCGAAGTACGTCTGTATCACTGCTAGAAGGTAAGAAGACCAGTAGGCATGCTCTGTAAGCCCGCCATGTCCTTAGCAGCTGCTTGAACTGCTCCGTTCTTGCTGCTATGTTCATTGTTATAGTATACGTTTCGACGCGATCGTGGCGCTTTTCCATCGCTAGTCTGTAGCGAACACTATTATCTGCGAAAAATCTGGATCTGGATTGTTTTGATAATGGCAGCAGCCAACGCGGTAACGTGCGGTCTCGATTCGGTCGAACGGGCGGGATATTCCCAAACGATCGGTGTCGTAGATGCGTTCCGCGATTATATGAATGGCGAACCTGATTTGTGACTGTAACCGAGCGGCAAACTCGAGCTTATCTCGCAAAAAGCATTTTCCTTGAAGTTGTTAGCGGGGACCCTTCTATGCCCGAACTGTGCTCGGTCTGCTTGAGTCCGACCTCGCCTGGAGTCTTGGTCTCCTCCTTCTATCCAAACAACAGCACTCCACATACCGCTCTGAGTTATGACATGTAGGACTGGACTGAATGTACTGGTGTTTGCAGGCACCATGGCGTGATCATCGCTCGTCCGATTAGAACTCCTTGGATCTTTCGCCTTACGGACACGCTTCTTCGGAGGGGTCCTTGAAATGGGAGAGGCCGCCTCAGAATCAGGCGAGGGAAGAGCGCACCGAGCGTGCCAGGTATCTCCACTACGCCCAGCGTGTCGCACCTCGACAATATCTTTCGGTTGAAGGTACCAAGTCCCCACGCAGCTTGGATCAGTAGCACCATAGGGACAAGACGGGCGCTGTGGCACTTATTTCCGCTCAAGGCCCTCGGCATTGTCGTAACCGAGCCCAAAATTTGCGTGGTGGGCGTTATCGTCGAGCAGACGGCCTTCGGCTCTCTCACGGGCTGTGGGTGTAAGAACGTGATCAGTCTGTGGACAGCTGAGCCTTGGGGCAGGAACAGGTGATGCTTACCCTCGTCTATTGTTGAGTTCCCATGCTTCGCGACACACTTTGGGAAGTGGGTTCTCAGGCGAGAGACTTCGGCGCTTCTATGTTTGCAGATCGGGAATTTGAGTGTTCCCTGTACGAAGCCTTGACGAGCGGCTTTGGGCTCCTTGATTTTCGGAATGAGAAAGCCACACATGTTTTGGACGTTCCTAGATATTCATCCTCCAGAGCTCATGGCTGAGGTTGAAGACCATAGGCCGCTAGTGCCAGTGGCTGCTGCGACATCGGAACTTGTAGATGCTCCTATAGCTGATCTCAAGCGCCACCGCTGCTATTTGTAATCCAAATTGATGAATTGCCGTGCTCGAAAATCTTTGGGACGTGCTCCTGAGCAACGGGCGGTGATGGCGCCTGAACCGACCGTCCGCTGCGCGTTGAATTTCACTCCCATCTAGCTGCTGTGATCTGGCTCATGATGATGTTGTCATGAACCGAAAGCCTACGTATTTACGTCAGCATCAGAATGAGTGTCCTTGTATGGAGTTCTTCTTACTTGGCTCGTTTCCACTGAGTCCGTTGTCGAGACGTGGACAGAATCCTCAAAGGTCGGTCGACGCTAACGAAGGAGTTTCGTCTGACCAAGAAAAAAACGGTCAGCCAGCTCCATCGGAAGGATTATGTGATTTCGCGCCTACTCCTGTACATAGTATACTTTGGGGCGAGATTGTTGTGAATGTAATCATTTCCATTGAGGTAGAGGCAAGTTTGTTTTAGACTTTGGCGGGAGAATGTCAATGATCTGAGCATGTTCGCTGTGGTGGGGGACTTGAGGTATGGTGGAGTTCAGTCAAGGTACATTGCGCCGGGTCTCTTTGTACTGTGACGACTGGTACCCAGCGACGAATTCAGTGTATAAGGTAAGAATGTAGTGTGTGTAACAAGCTGTTGAGAGAGAGATAAAGATTCTCTTTTCGAACTCTAGGGCGAGAACCTTAATGAGTTGCGAACGTTCATTGTCGCTGAGGTATGGTGAGGATTTATCCAGGAACACTATGGCAACTTGTAACCGAGCGGCAAACTCTTCGGGTAGATATCGGAAGAAGCAGTATAGCTGTCACTTGCTTTCCAGGCACCAGCTTCTCGGCGTTCGTGACAAGGATGACGGAGCTGAATGCCAGAGGAGCAATGAGCACCACGTGATGCTTGAACAGCAGTGAAATGGAGGCCAGATCATCTCTAGACAGATCCTTCGAATTGTGAGTCCAACCGGACATAATTCTGAGATCAACTTGACGAAATCCTAAGGTCAACGCGAGATTGAATCAATAACTCACTGCCAGAGCGGTATTTGTACGCACTAACACGAGAAATACAGTCCATTCGTGAGCGCGGCCCATCCCACAACCCATATGGGTTCATTATCTTGATCAGGAGGGTCTTCTCTTGGACTGTCTATGGCTTTTTCCGTAATCTCTGGGACGTTTGGCGTCAGGAGTGGTCGGCTTTTCGTACTTCTTCAACAAAGCTTTTCCTAGACCGTTATCTCTTGACCTCTGAGCGGCTTATCTGTCATAAGCGCCCTGGCGATCCGGTATCGACTGTAATCCCGAGAACAGTGAGGTTGGCAATGTCATTGTAGATGCAGCAAAGTCGCTGAAGGGTATAGTGAAGATCCGAGGAGACATGCCCATGGCTTTGCTTTGGATCCGGAGGCTTCGTCTTCATCGTCGCCTCCGTCGCCGCGCTCAGATAGGCCCTTTGACCTTCGCTTTTCCTTTGGTTTGCGATCCCAATTTGGATCACTGGGTCCAGCTGGGAACATTGGCAAGTTAAGGTCTCTGATCGGCGGTTGTCGTTGCAAGATCCTCACGTTTGTTGGAATAGCTAAGTTAGGGAGCTATAAATTCGTATCGGCCGTGCCAGCCTCGTAGAATGTTGGCGTTGGGGGAGGTATACCGTATACGGCAAGCGAATGTAGGGAGGGCGAGAAGCTGAGACGAACTGGCGATGAGGGCTCGTGACATCGTAAAGATGGGAGGATTTCCTGGAACATTAGTTGGCCGAGCGAGTGCTGATTGATTGGCAATGGCCTGTAGTCGTCGCGAAGTGCGAGACCGTGAGCGACAGACACATAACCTTGGTGGCGTTCTCCTTCCGAGTCAGATAATCCAGCAACGGAGGCAGCAGTAAGAGAGTGTGGGGGAACACTTTCTCTGGCCTCAATTCTCCGATCACGTGCTGAATAGCATGCTGCACGATGGCGCCCTCGGTCACAGACAGTCGCGGCTGCAGCCGCATTTCCAGATTACCAGACCCTGGCGGCACAGCCTGAATGAGGCGGTCACATGGCTGGGTAGCATGCTGTACAATGGCGCCTTCCGTCACGGACAGTCCGGGCTGCAACCGCATTGCCATATTATTAGGCCCCAGCGGCACATTCTGAAAATTGGTTGTTCCGTGATCAGTGCGCCGGCTGCTTCGAACGGACTTCCAACCCCAACCCAACATCAGGCATACTGAATAGCCAAGAGAAGCGTTGAGTATGCCGCTGTTTCCGTACTCACCGCTCTTTAGGTTGGTCAGAGCGGTCAGTTGGCTGTCTACTTGACTTTATGCTTGCATCATGCGTGACGCCTCTGGAGACAGTGCCGCCGATTTTGGAAGACCTCGTTCGAGATCTTCAGGTAGGTTTTTGAATATATAGATATAAATGAAGAGTAGTGAGTCGGTTTAGTTTTCTGTGGATATTTGAGATAGTGTGAATCGACAAGCTTATTTATCAATCGATTTCTCTCGAAGTAAATATTAAGTTATTTGACTCAGAAGTCTTGTATGTGGTTTGAAGTTTGCTTAATTATGGGAGGTGGATGTGCGGGTGTAATCTTCCCCCTGTTTATTTGTTTTTCCTTGTGATTGTTGTCGCTCTCGAGCACCACGAGTCGCTTCCGCTTGCTCCCCGCCTTGACCTTCTTCTTCAGTCTTGGCTTTGGCAGCGATCTTGCCACTCCGTTTGGGCGCGGTGGTGCCCGGAATTGCAATCTTGGAGGTGATAGGACTGGGCGCCAGATCCTTGCCTTCGCGGCGGAGTTTCCCGATGCGCTCTTCGATCGCCTTGGGGATTCTTCTGCTTCTTGCGCCAACGACTGTTCCAAGCCCGGTGAAATTGTCCTGGACTTTGATAGTCCCACCGGATGATTGAGGCCTCGACGGACTGGGATCCAGCTTCTACTAGAAGAAGCTTGAACCACTGCTCTTTTCTCAAGCTCCGTGAGCTCTATTCCAACATTGCATGACACGTGGTCACCGAAGGACGCCCCGCTTGGATTTCCGTGCTTCTGCACGCAGCCTTCGAAGTGTTTAGATGATTTTCCTTCTTGAGAAGAATCTGAGCGCGCAGACCACCAATCGCGGGAAAACATACTGGGACCATGCAACATCTCGTACAGCACGGTCCTTATGAAATTCGAAAAATTATAAATTATAAACGTTCTTGTGTAGATCAAAGGCCCTCCCGCCGATACTGGCTTTGCATGAAGGAGTCTTATCATCGGCTTCGCTGCTTTCTTTCTGGGCTCCAGCGTACCCCAAGTTTTGCAGCAGCTTCTGTGCCAAATCTTCATGGCCGATCCGAAGCCTTGCAGTTTGGCGTTGTGGCTTGAACGACTCGGATGGATGTTCGCTTTTGTTGCCGGACTCTTGTTCGAGGAATGGAGCCCCGGTTCTTCATGTCCGATCCGAAGCTTTGCCACTTGGCTCTGTGGCTTGAACCACTCGAAATCATGATCGGAATCTTGCTCGAGAAATGGAGCCCCAGCAGTCACAATATTCTGCGCTGTACCACCGTTGTCGGCCTGCCCGTTTTCGGATTCAAGCTCTTCCCATTGAGTGTGCAAGCGCAGTTCTTTTTCCTTATGCGAAGTTTTGTATTGTGTCTTGCATTGCGGCTTCTTGGACTTGGCCGAAAGATTTTGCGCTTCTCGTTGGTAGGCTTGTCGGTGTACGCACAATTCGCCCTTCTTCAGCGTCTCCGAAGCAACGACATGTTTCGATCGCAGCCACGGCGTTTGATGGCGAGGAAGATAGAAACAGCGGAGGCAGGCAGTGTTCTTGCCCTCGCGACGCAGCTTGGCTATGTGGTGTTCGATGGCTTTGGGAATCGTGTTTGCAATCACTACGATCTTCCGAGCAAGTCGAACAGTGAGCTTGAGCTGGACCCATTCTGCTCTCCTTCGCCCCAGATCGCCCGCAAGCGTTGTCACCACATTCTCTCTCGTTGCCGCATGGCGATCAGGTTCTGCTTCAGCGATTCTGCTTCAGCAGTTCTGTCTCCGCTCCCATGCTTGGCTGTCGTGGTTCGCCTTGAGCCTTGATATGCTCTTGCTCCACCGTACGCTGAGTAGCAGTGCTTCACCCGGAAGGCTGATTTGTCTTCAGCTTCCAGACTGGCTTCGACTGTCCGCTCAACATGTCTCAAGAGCTCCTGTGGACCGCCGTACCGCTTTTTATGTCTCTTGGACTCATCTTTGTAGAGAAATCTTAACGCTCCAAGCTTGAACGAGACTGCGCCAGTAGGATGGTGGCAAGCGGAAATGTTTTGCCTTTGGTGCCAGTACTGCGTTCAGACGTGATATCACGTAGACCTTCTCAAGGCGACCATAAGATCCTTGGAAAGCCTCCAGCAACCATCTCCGCCGACACGAGTGATATGCCTTGGTTGTAAAAAGCTAATCCTTGGTCTCGGACGCTTCTCACAACCACGGGGACCCGACTTCTTGTCCATCCACCGCACAAAGCAGACCGTGCGAGGTCGGTGTAGTCTATATCCTCGGTAGTAGGACCGAGTTCCAGGACGAGCAGCTGTTACACAGTAGTCAGTCAGGGGTATTGGTGCTTGTGGGAAGTGGTAAAGGAATGAGGTTGACTCACCACACGATCATTTTCCGCGTTCCATGCCACGCGAACCGAAGAACCCAACTTGCCCCCAAATTCCGTCGAGCTAGACCACGACCGAGACCCAGTAGTCAATATCCTTGGTTATGGATTCGACATATAGGAGCTTCGAAAAATTCTCTGGTCAGTATTGTTGATGAAGTGGTTGAGGAAAAAGACTGGCTTACGATCCGATCATTTTCCGCGGTCCAAGTCACAGCACAGAGGGACCCGATGTCCTCCATCCACAGCATCGAGCTAGACCACGGCCAAGCCACCGCAGTCTATGTCCTTTGTGACGGGGTTGATAACCTGGTCAAGAGCTGCGAAACGAGACTCAGTCGGTCGTGATAGTGGAAGGCAAACCGTTGCGGGAAAAGGTTGGCTTACCATACGATCGCTGTCGGGGCTCCAGGAATGTATGTGTGTTATATATAGTATTGGTTTGTGGTCCAAAGTGAAGACTTCGACCGGTGTGATCCCAGAAATAAAGAGTGTGTAACATCGCTGACGCGTCTTTGTCTTCATTATATAAACCCCGGCTACACTTCAGCTTAGTCGATCCGAATCGTCAAGGTTCGTTGGTATGTCCAGCTATACGAGACAACTTGCGACCTGGGCGTTGGCCTAGAGAGCAGGATCCAGTATTCGGCGTCGATTTCGGCTTTAGCTGGCCTACCTCTGTGAAAGAATCATTAGCTTTGGTTGACCAATAATGAGGGATAATTCTCAAGGTCTATTGCCTTGAACCTTGAAAGGGCATGAAGGGACTTACTAAAGTAGCTCTGACCATCCAGTAGGCTTAGTATATCCTTCAATCTCACTCACATTGCCACGGGGAGCTAGAATTGAAATGGCAACAGTCTGGAAGATGTCTCTTGCATGAGGACCTGAAGTCGTCCGGTACGTCGACGCCATCATCCATCTTGACGAAGGCTTCGATGGCTTTGAGTCTCGTTTCAGCAACGAACTCGAGCAACACTGCAGAACTCAAAGTCGTTCCGGTCTTTGCGAACCCTCTCAAGCGCAAGCACATCGAGAGCTTACCCTTCAAGACGCGGCTTGCTTATGCGTTCTTCGATGGCCTTTGGGGTAGCGTCTATCGACTATATCAGTACTTGTGAAAGAAGCTCCAAGGCTCAGAGCTTCCAGGGAGAGTGGTGCTTGTGTGCTTATGTACGAAGAGAAGGGACTATGTGAACATACTTTCGAAGAGGGTGGTTGTCGCGTCGAAGGTCTGCAACTCTGATTCTGCCTTAGGCCATTTGGGCTTGGTGCAGCAGACGCTCATGTTGGGATCTCTGTCGATGCCTGTAAGCTCGGTACTGATGGTTCCCCTCAGGATGTCTTGGAGCAAAGGACGCCAAGGTAGGTCAAGCCTTGAAAGTGGATTGAAGGGTATATGGGAGTAAGATATTTAGTATAAGGGGGTGTGATCCTGTGACTTAGGTATACCATCACAGTACTTGCTGACTGGTGGCTTATATAAGTAGGTTATTGAAGGTGGGAGTCTGATGGTCAATGATGATGCTGCATGTGGGGTGCTGGCTCGCGGTAGGTTGTTTTGGTATGCATTACTGACGTGACCAGGTCCTGTACTGCAAGGGATCTTGAGACTTAGAGCGAACAGTCGAAGTAGTTCGATCTATGTATCGTTATGTCAAGGCTAAAAGTTATAAAGAAGACTCGGTGTCAAGAGTGGCTTGTCTTGGTGGGCAACGAAGAAAGAAATGTTTAGGAGATTAGGATTTTGGGGGCAGAAAGCTGGCCTTAAGTAGGCAGCTTCGATGACGAGCGAAGGTTAATGAAAATTCCACCTGGCAATGACTTAAAATGAGTTATGGCTGTTCACTCGAGGGTAGGGAAGGCAGGGCATCACTCCCCCGGCTCAGACGCACGGTGAGTGATTCCATATCCAATTGAATGGGATCCTGCAGGCCAGGGAGGAGTTCACGGCGGTGGTAGGACCCTGGGAAGCCCTGCATCAAGCAACCATTGGCTCGTTCGAGACGCTGTTGATCTAATCCAGCAGATGAAGGCGCTACGATAAGGGAATAGGACGCCACCGGCGAGGTAGTTGAGGGAGGAAGCTATGGTTAATCGACGAGGGAACGGTGAGTCTAGAGCCCTGTGCCATCACTGCTGATTATGAAGCCGCTACGAATACGGATTAGGCAGTGGCGAGGTGTTCACCTTGAGGAACACTCGATTACTGGATCAGGGACTATAGCTGGGCAGCATGCTTGTGATCTGAGGCTGTCACGCAGGTGTCTGAGGCCCAGTTATATCGTCATTGCCGCCTGTTCGAGTAAGACCAGGTGTTTGACGAAGGGCTCCACCGACTCAGCTCTGATATACTGCCCATTGAGCTCCGTAGGGGCTCTGTGTGATCTATTGCCCCAGGAGTCATCATGTTGAGCATCGTGAGATTGCCTGATCCAGCTCTGATCGCTACGCGTGCTAGATAGGCCAGTGAGGCAGCTGTCGAATGAAGCCTCTAGCGTCGTCGAGTATTCATTAATGAGCTGCTACGGTCAGCTGGGTGTAGGGAAATCCGTGGCGAGTAATTGAAAGGCAGGAGTCGTGAAGCAGGGCTGATCAGGTTAACGAGAGCTGCCCTCGAAGTCCTCAGCGTTCGTCAAGGTACTATTGTTGCAAGCTAAAACGCACGATCAACATGCAGGAGTCGTGAAAGCTGCTTCCATCGCCATCGACAGCCATTCTCAAGCTTTCAAAGTCGGTAAGGTTATGCGGTAATTGGAAGCGAATGGTCAGGAGGACAGTAGTCGTAAAGTAGCTCTTGATAACACCCAGGAGCTACCCATGCCGTGGAGTTGGTGGCTCTAATGCCTGCCTACTCGTTGATCGGCTATGAAGGGGGGAAATAAGACTCCGCGTGCTGGATCCCTTGCTTGAAGAACAAGAAGCTAGACCCTTTCCGGGTGTAAACAAGAAGTCCTCTGGCATGCATGGAGCCCTCTTTCGGCTCGGCTCAGAGCTGCCTGCCTGCCCTAAAGCGTCGAAGACCAAAATTGCCGGTTTCTGAAGCGCTTCGATGTATCAGATAGCCACAAGGCCCACTGCTCATTTTCTTGGCCTCCTAACGACCGTAGCTTTGTCGGTATACTGCAGGATCGAATTTGATAACCGCGTCAGGAAGCAAAGAGGCCCTTCAAATTACCCAATTAAACGAACTGCTGTGGCGGCGGCGCAAGCAACATGTTTGGCCTACCCAGCACGAAGTTCGAAGCCGTTACTCGACCTCTAAGGTCTTTTGAGGCCCCTCTACAGCCATCCCCTAGGCCACCTCCTCTGCCTCAATGATTGCGAGCAAGCGTTGGCCAAGATGAGGCGCAAGTGGTGGAGGCGGCGAATCAGGCACATGGAGAGCTGATGGGAAGTTAGAGGCAGATATCCGACGGCAAAGTGCAAAAGCCCAGGCGGAGGATTCCTTTCTCTCGTGGAAGGTATGTTGATGGTACACATCTGGGAAGTCGAATTGGAGAATAGCATCCATTGCGGTACCCTCCTTTACAACCCCCCTGATACCCACACCAGCTCCTGGTTGAAGTCCTCAAGACACTTAGAATCTTTCCCATAACCAAGCTGGACCATGTTGGATCGATCCAACCCACACCGCCAACGCGCCATCGCACCCTCGCTCTCAGCATTCCTTTGCAGACGTCACCGATACGACTACTAGTACCACATCCCTAGTCCCATTAGATTGGAAGGAACAGATGGTAGGACGAACAATATGAACCATCTGGTTCAATGTGTCGCCTTTACTTTTCCTGCCGCTCTGGCTGTCGTCGCGCCTCTCTTCTATGGCGCTTCGATTACGGCTAGAAAAAAGGGTCAGGTATCCTGGAAGATTCGATATGGATACTCCTCAACCGGACTTGAGGCACGTAGGATCTCGTCGAGGGAACAGACATCGAGGGACTTGAGCCTCAAACGGCCACCTACTCCATCCAAAATAATGACAATCTGGGCCGTATTCCCAGCGAGAAACCTACTTACCTTCCCGTGGATATCGATCTGCTTGTATCTGTTCGAATTTGGACCCTCTACCACAGTCTTTATTCGATTTCTGCCGTGTCAAGATCCTCGTTATCCTATCTACCGCTAATAGAGACTCTTCCCAAACAACGCTGATGGACAGATTACCTACTACATCGAAGGGAATAATAAGAATGATCGGGTAGAAGGAGGTCATGTGGAGGACAAATACCTGTGGCAGCTTGTGGGAACCAAATATCCTACCGAGAATCATCACGGCTTGGTGGAACACCAGAAGCTCCTTATAGCCAGGCGCGTCCGAAGGAATACTCGAATCCTACCAAATGCCGCTCGTCACAGATTGCACCCGGTACTGCTGCGAAGTACGTTAAGTCGTTTCCCCGGAAGACCCTCGAGGCCTTTGGTATCCATGAGGTCGACGCACATCAGGTAGGAGGCTTCCTCACGTTTGATGCTCCTTGGGGGGATTTATCTTGCCATTATCTTAAGGCTCGGCCGGCCATAGAAATCCTCACCTACATCGCTAGATTACATGGCAAAGCTCTGGACGGAAGAGGCGGAACTATATACACCGGTACTTGTGGAGGAAGGAAGGCGATCAGATGTGCCAGAGGTAGCCTGTCTAGACCAACCCAATCATCGACTTTTACCTTCTCCCTTATGACCTTGAGGCGTCCGATGGCGCAGTGTAGAACCCTGGGTCTCTAGTAGGCAGCATCCATGAGGGCTCATACTGGAGAATACGCTGTGGCCTTTCGGAACGAGATATCTTCGAGAACCGTTGAAGACCTACGCTATTGCTTTCTATACTGTTCCAAGGCTCTTGCATACTCTATCTACCCTCTTATTTGTCTTCGGTCTCTTAAAATTCATACTCCCAATTCAATCAAGGGAAGGACGGCATTCCAGGCAGTCGTAAGGGGTCAACAGAAGCTCGACGTACTGGAGCTTGAAGGAATTTTAAGGATGCGCAAGCGGGATCATGTTCTTTCGAGCCCGCAGTCTATCAATGGGTACAGTCATGAATAGATGCGTCTTGCAATGTGCAGGCTTCAAAAAATTCCCTGGCGACTAGACCCAAGCCAGCCGCGCCTGGGCGACTCGGGCCGTTTTCAGCCGAGAGCAAGTGCCCATTTCGTGCCAAGCCTTGATACTTTTGAACAGGACTTAGACCATTGGGCAAGGTGCAAAATAATCCTTCAAGACACATCACGACGATACTTGAAAAGGGGCACAATGATTTCGACAATCTAATAGAGTAGCCCTACAAAAGGACCTGTGTCAAGCTTCCCTGCTTCTTGACTAAACATGCACCAGCCCTTACTACGAAGCGTTCTTTTGTCGAGGACAATAGTATGCGAAGTGATCACTAACAAAGCGCAAGGTGGTCCTCCAGGATTCATGCTACCCTATCTTCTCCGACTCCTGGCATTCTATACCTTCTCTTAGACTATCGATCAAACCTTGAGCGATTCCCTCCGCATCCTCTCCGGGAACAGCATCGCGGCAATGCTCAGCATAGCGATACTGGACTGAAACAGTCGTATCCCGAAGCGAAGATAGGGTTATTGACGACTCCAGCCGGAAGATTACCGGCTCCGAGAATTTCGGGCGTGTGAATGTACCTATCTCGATTCCAATACGCACGTCTCGCAGACCTGATAGATAGGTGGCTTTCACCCCGAGCATTGCTCGCCACTGATCAACTTCTTTGGCGGACATATTGAGGTGAAGCTCTTGAATGAGACTCTGGTATCCGATGGGTAGTTTGTCCACGAGGAGATAAAAAGGTACGAGATCCTGGAAATGGAATCTCGAGGTAGAGTAAAACGTCGTTGCCGCTTCGTCGTAGAAGTGACGAGACACCTTAAATGTACAGAGCAGGGCCGGGGTATCCTCGAAGCAGCGAGGAGAGTCTCGATGACTGAACTCTGACTTTTTTTGAGGCATCCATTTTATGAGCCTCCCGAGTTGCCGGGAGGTCCGTTGCTTCTTCGATGTTGCAACAAGTTTGTTGCCGCAGTAGTGCAATAGGATTTGGTCTCGTACTTCACGTGGTAAGTCGAAGAAGGAGATCATTTCGTGCATGCTATAGGCGGGTTTAGCGCCTGAAGCAACCTCGCAAGGGATATGACTTACCAGAAAGGAAGGTCCCGGAAAAGCTCGAGGGTGTGGTCATTATCAGCCATGATAAGGAGGTCGTGGCAATGTTGGCGGATCGAGGCTGTAAAGAGAGTCCACTCGTTCGGGATTCTTCGTCTGTTTCGATGGGTCTCGATGGGCCTTGAAGGTGACTCAGGACTTGCTGATTGACCGAGAGACGAAGGTGCTTAAATACGAGTCTGACTCCCTTGAAGTCTGGAACTGTTACTTCAGGTCGACCCTTGTGATGATGTGTCAAACACATACTGCGACACAAGCACATATGTTGATATCAGAAGCACGTTTGAAAATACAGTATTGATATGACAATAACACGCCGAAGATACCCCGAATTTGATACCTTTTAAAAGTTGGTAATTTGACATCGGTTCAAAGGATCGGCCACAATCCCCTACACATAGCAAGACCTGAGGCATGCCGTTACTCTGGACTAGGTGTATAGATATTGGGATCAGCGATAGGGAGCTAGAAGACGACGAAGCACAAGGCATTCCGTCTAAGGTTATAGAAGATTTTGAATCGTGGGTATGAGGCCCAGACTCTTCCTCGCACTCCGAAGGGTCTTATCGAGCTTGCGTTGCATCAAAATTCAATGGATCTCTCTTGTAGGGCTATTTGTGCTCATAGCTCCATCGCACATCTTAACATGGGAGTGAGGCAGGCTGACAACATGGCTCTTACGTTCTGTATATGTCACAATTGGTGGGAAGCAGGTGTCAAAGTAGAGAGGTAAGGGGGTTAGAATGGGACAACACGGAGTTTCTACAGCAATTTCCCGAACTAGATCACCTTCTGCTTGCGACGTAGAGTGATTCTTGCCCGGTTTGCCATCTTCTTCCGCTTGACAGGTCCAACAAGGCTAGACATTGTCTGGGACGATTGCAAAAGAATTGCAGATGACCCTTGTATACCAGCTGATGCATACTTTGGTCTGAGCAAGCCAGGGCTGAGACTCTTCGAAGCCGTCGATTTGACCAAAGAAGTTGCCTTGCAGATCCCATCCCACGAGACGTTGGGAATCTTCGCTATGGAATGGCGCTAGGCCGTTCCTAGCCAAAGTTGTCTGGCCGATTTTTGTCAAGCTGTGGCGCCCGGCAGACAAAATCTGCTTGCCGTGTGCCTTACTTACTTCTGCTTGCATCTAGGGCTCGTTCTTGCGGGCGGCGTATCATACCTGTATGATTGAACAGGTCTGAGCTTGTTCCCTCATCGGGACCTGGGAACAAAACCTGCTACAGTTCTGAAACGCGGGCGACGATCGCGCTGTATGTCATACAGCGGGATCGAAGGCCTCTGATAGGCGTCAGAGTATGCGGTATAAGACACTGGTCGGCATATCTGAAATACCCATAGGAGTAGCTTAAAGCGTGCAAGCTATGGCCGCCAGCTTTCTCTCTTCAGAGGGGTGGCATTGGCCGTGTTCCCCTTGCATCAAAAGGCTGCAGCCAGGAAGGATTCCCAGTCGAAGTTTGGAGAATTTGGACCCATTCAGCGACTCATCACTGTCACCATTGGTCAAGCTGTATGCCTTCGGATAATGTCCGAATTGACAAGCACAAGTATGACCTGGAGTCCTCCGTACTCCTCAGCTGCTGGTCTGTCGTCCCCAGTGGAAGCCGCCCCGTTTCCAGCCGCAACTTCAAGGGTGACCAGCGCAGGTGGATCAGCAGCTGGCTCAACGTCTCACACACACTTCCATGGTGACGGAGCACTGACGCTAGCTGGCCTTCCGAGAACAATTGGGTTTACTCTGGATGCCTTCACTGCCAATCCACGCAGTCTGCAAGTATCCGTGACGGACATCAATAATCCTCTGGATGAGATCAGTGATATCAAATCCGCCGCTAACTCTGCTAAAGTCGACGTCCGGTTTCTCTTCACTGCCATCATGCAAGAGTCTGTTGGCTATGTCCGCGCAAGAACCACACCCAATTACACTCCGAACCCTAGTAATATGAACTCTTTCGACGGCACTTCATGCTTTTGAATTGAACGGTGTCCAGTAGACAAGCTACAGTCTCGAAGGCTGTTTGGCGGAAATACTCACATACTCTACAGCAAGCGTACCGCCGTTCACAAGATCTGTATCGGCAAAATGGCGACGAGAGCGTAATTGCTACCATCGCGACAAAGGCTGTACGCTCTGACCCTGTTGGGCATACATAGTACAGACGAACGGTCAAAGTTTCGAAGAGGCAGGAGGCTGTATACGGCTGTCTGCTTGGGATCGTGACTCCACCCCTCTCCCACGTAACGATGATACTCGACATTGTGTCTCCGACCATTCTGTCGTAGACATACATGACCCCGCCTCAAGTCCGAACCGATCCGGAAGCGAAGTCATGGTTTTCCGGTCCCGCTCCTTCTCGGTCTGAAAACATCTACACGTGGTTTCCGGCCATCTTCCTATGCCAGCAAAATCTTGACACATATCACTGACTGCCCGGGGGAACAATTCTTGACAGGGGCGACTCGCTCCAGGGTGTCGGGGCATTCATTATGTACACAGAACGGGTGGAGAGAAGTCCAGCGAATCGAAGGACATGATTGAGTGCGCCTAAGCGGTCAAGGAATAGTCTTGCGAGTATAAGATTGCTGTTCCCGGCGGCGTCCGTGTGATTTGTGGTTAGGATGGACTCGGTGTCTGGATCGACGAAGATAGTCACCTCGCTCTGGCCTGATGGAAGCTCCAATCTTTGGCAATTTTGCGAGGCTGACATCACGTGATTTCACAGCTTCGCCTCCGTCACAAATCTACTTTACATCTCCAACAACATCCACAACAGTATTGACTCAATTCGGTATCTAGCTACACAAGCAAATCTCACTGTTCTCCCTTTTTCCCGTGATATTCGACATCGAATCAACGGATAGGTCAGGCCATATAGCTAGTCCTGACCGTCCAGAGGGTAGCTGGCGCCACGACATCATGAACACCATTGAAACTCCACAACGGATCATTCCCAGAGCTGCTCATACATGTGACTCCTTGCAATCCTCCCACAGTCACAGCTGGCAGACCTATCCAGACTGCAAAGTCTGCCCCCCTGCCGACTCTCCTGCCAGCCTCGAAAACCCTATTTCAACATGGGAGCATAAGAGTACTCGGGAGTCTTAACGTAAGCATCGACTTCTGATTTTATCGAGTCGTATCGGAGTCACACTATTTTGCTTGATCCTTGCACCGCTTGTCGAATCCTCGAGATTGCCGTTGCCACCGTACCTCCTGCGTAACGCATCGGCTTTCTCTTTCCTTATCACACTTCTTGTGTCCATTTTAGAGCTGATGCTTTCCCAAAGCGCGTCTACCAGAAGACGCTCACTATAATCCTACATATCGGGACACTCCCATACTACCGGCTCTTCCATTTCAACACTTTGCGCCCTATTGGGCTGATAGCTCTATGCGCTCAGCGCTCTCTGGAATCTGACAGGTTATTATCCCTCATAGATCTCTGGAAAAGACGTAAACGCGCCGAACTGCAATTTGTCTCTATAGCAGTAAGTCAGAATAGCAACCAACTTCCCGAGAGGTGGTAAAAGCGAATAAATGAGACTTACGTTTGTCATACTATAGGCAGCCGTTCTTGCTGCAGCCGTTCTTGCTGCAGCCGTGATAGGTTCATTCTCTTGGAACACTGTCTCGGAGTTCTATTGGCTCGCTTCTACATTTTGGTACTGCAGTCTCGTATTGTCAATCCTAGCCACCCTTATATCCGCTTCGCAGAATGGTGTGCTGGATCTTCTGGACTCTCATCAACAGACAAGAAGCTGGCTCCTGTGAGGCTGAGGGTACGCTGCTATCTCCCACTCCTGCTGACAGAAGTACCTCCGCGAAGTAGCCCAGCTGGATACGACGAGAATGGCATCGGGAAGCGGCGACCCCGATGGAAGATGGTGTGTCTATCTGGCAATGCTCTATTATGTTCCTCGCATACTCTGTGACGTTTTATCTAACCGGTTTGACGATCTTTATCTGCACAACTCTGATCCGCCGAGAGACGTGGAGCACAAGTTCTAACGTAAGTAGGTCTGGGCCTGATGCTAGGTTCCACCAGAGACTCTAACCAAGAATCAGGTCGCCGTAATCTTCCTCGCGATGTCAGGACTTGCGGGCGCAGTATTTATATTTTGTTCCTTTTGGATCTATAATTACATCGATCTGGAAGATAACTTAGAAGATTTTGCGGAAATCAAGGTATTCTGGGTGAAAACACAGGACGATATGAAACGGCTGAAAAGAATTCTGATAATCGATACTACTAAGCATATTGTCTAAGCAGCAAGTCTATCGTCATTATCGTGGGTCTACGAAATGCTTAATTTCTGGGCTTTCTCTCAGTAACGATCAAGACAATGCAGAAGATGTTGAAGCGGCTACTATACGTATATAACAAACCACTGGACAGGCTGTGACGTCAATTCGCAAGGAACATACATTCCAAGAAGCGGAAGCAGATATTGGACGGCTTTGACGGAAGACAAGCAGGATACCCTCGCTCGTTATCTCCTTGAGCTACCGACAGAAGTCCGAAAATGTCATCATTTACAGATACACTCATTGGCTGGAGTCAGCGACTGCGTTACTACGGCGTTCTGGGATTGCAGCAATTGACTTGGCGGTCTATGCACAAGCGGCCCCTTAGAAGGGCCTTCGAGCTACAGTACCGTCTCGCAGTCATTGATACGACGACGAAAACGGCGAAAACAAATACATCAGGACTGCGTCTCTCCAAGCAGAAGTCGCTCAAGAAAAATAGCACCAAGGTATTTGGGCTCAAATAGTGTGAAAAGTCTACAACCAGGAGACCGAGCCCAGAGTTACTTTATGTAAAGCGCTAACAAGATTGTTCCGCCGCTAGCTTTGACTTGGAATGCCCATTCTTGGGAAGCAGATTATGTTGAATGGCGTCTGAATGCTACTTGTATTAACACGTGTCAAGGTCCGGGAATATTTACTCAACAGCCTCACGGTATCCCAGTGTCTGGAGATGACTGCATCCGCCAAATACTCGGTTTGCTGGGAGTATGTTCCATCGAAGTGTGATGTTCTTATGCAATTACCACTTCACGGCTATTCCGGTCTATTAGATTAGTTCATGGAACGTTCGCTGGTTGTGAGAAAGAAGTAGCAGTTCTTGATATCGTAGGCAATTCCCAGCGACCCGGCTTCCCTACTGTGTTTCCATATCGGTTTATTGTTTCTCTTCGAGATCCCAACTCATCTCGCTCTTCTCGGACGATATGGCTCGCGAGCCTGAAGGTCGCACGAGAGCTGAAGGCCGCATGATACAGTGAGTGTGATCGATGTGCTCCTGAATGACGTGGCATACGGTCAACAAACGATCACGATTCTTCCGTATATGCTCTGGACTTGTCTTTCTTTTGTCTCTTGGGAGCTGGCGGTTGCAGCATGTCGTGTGACTGATAGGTCTTCTCTTGGCTTGAATCGAGAGAAAGTACACGATGCCGATACTGCATTCTTGTTCTCATATCGTTCCTTGTCTCATAATATCATCAAAAAGCTGGAGCCGAACTTTTGGAGAATCAAATTGAGGGGTATTTGGTTTGAAAGACATAGAATAAGCTCAGTGAGACCACATACGTTAGGCAGAGCTGTGGGCCCAAGACTCTACTGATAGCAGCTATTATACTAAGGCGCTACACAAAGATACAACCACTTGCAACCAGCGATGATTGTTGGACGCATTCACTTTTCCATCGCGGAAAGATCAACTACTTTTGAACTTCGTTACTTCCCAACAATAACTTGTCCGGCCTATCTTTCCTCTCTCCATGGCCATGAGCTGTCGGGCTCAACTCAGCTTGATGAGCGCGGTTGTTGCGGTCAAAGTCTGAACCAATCCCTCTGCCGCTTCACGTCCATCCTTGGAACCATCCTGCTCCAAGGCCACCTCCGATCCCGACGTTCTCTCGACGAATACGTGTGGCGGTTGGTCTCCCATGGATCTCGTCGACAGTAAAGAGGATCAGCTATGTACTTGTGGGGTGATCTTCTGGCGTATACCGATCGCGTAGAGGATAGCTTCCTTCCAACTGGTATGCAGAGTCGACTCAGAAAGACATCGATTATTACAGATGGCCCATCTTTCTGTTCGCAACTAGACGGATGAAGCATAAAGCTTAGCCATATTTCCCATAAGACGATCTGGATAGATGACTTACCTGAACGACCGCAGTCGCCGCGTTTTCGTCATTCCTCGAAAGACAGCCGCATGGCCCACTGCAGGAAGCGCTATAGGATTCGTCGCAGACCCGAATTGTACGTGGTTCGCCGCTGAGTCCACACATTTGCTGTGACTGCTTCTACCATCATCACGCCTCTCGTATGGTGCCCGTTCCCTCCGGGAAGACTGCAAATTGCCGCAGGATCCCCACCCTACATGGACCTCACCGGCGCTTTACAGAATCGACATCGGTAGAACTGTGCTTCATGGCTTCTCCCGGGAACAGTGATTACACGAAGAGTGGCAAATTTCAAGCATATTGTTTTCCCGTCCATGAAGCAGTCTTCGATGGGACATTCGCCTTTCTTATTCAGCGCTCAACCGTCAGATGATCATATAGCTGATCCGCACAGCTCAGGCTCTCGTTCTGCACGAAACCCTCAAAGTCGCACTTGTTCAATATCTGAGCCATATCCTCACTCCGGCATGGAAATCTGGCGTTGAATTAGACGGAGTCTATTGAGAGACCTGTGTGCTCGTGCTCGCGAAGTGAGGCTTGGTACCGATTGACGATACTTGGAATTGACAACATACTATTCAACTTCTTTCCCAATCATCATCGAGAGCCTTCCTCAGACACATCACTTGAGCTACTCCGTTATCACACCTCTGGCGTCAAGCCAAACGCCATACGTGCTAACCATCTGATGCGGGTATTCCGCCGTAAACGCAGCCCAGAGATCAATATGTTGCTGGCCGATTGGAAGCCCTGTAAAGGATATAGGTAGAAAGACTGGCATGAGCTCTGCAATTACCGCAGTGGACGGCAATCAATCGATGGTGCCGATTCTATGCTGGATGTAGCAAGGCGTGATGGTAAGGGGCTTGATCTCAGCGAAGGGTACCCTCTGGTGTATGCTGGACCAAGAGCTGGTAAGGGATTATTTATATAACCTTTCAAAATTCAAGACCGCATGTAAGTGTACTCTCCGAGAACAATGGTCATACTAATGGATAGGGTCAGAAATACTGTTTCGTGACTGCTTCCTTGTCAATAGTTTGAGCGCCCCTCTAATCTGTAATGTGCCCTGTTCCAGGATGTCATGAGAAAGCGAAGAGCCGGCAGCAGGCTGAGAACGAGATACTCATGAGATTTGAGCTCGAGACTCTGGAAAGCAGGCGGTCCAGAATCGTTGTCACCCTGGAGCTGAGCGGGATTTCGTCCGTCCTGCGACATTATTTCGGTATAGCACTCTTGTATCTTCTCGAATTGAGTGGGCTCCGCTTCGCTCAGCGTAGATTTTAACCTTTCGTGCGGTTTCCCATGGTACGAGAAGGTAATAATGAAGTAAGTATCAAAGGTTCAGCTGAAGCTCGCTCTTGGACGTCTTGGGCTTGCCACTCTAATATCGATACTCAACGACTCACGTTCTGAATCCTTATGTATCGGGACTGGAGGCGTTTTGGCCCAAGCTTTAGACGTAGACCAGCTGGCTGAAAAGACCTAAAGACGCATGGGAACAACCCAAGCGATTGAAATATCAACTAAATTGAGATAGCCATAAAAGGTCGGCTGTGACGGGACGAAATCGACCATCTATCTGGCGACGAAGGAAATATATAAAGGGCGCGTGTTCCTCTCCCTCGGCTTGGTTGGGAAGCTTCCTGCTAGAAGACAGCGAGGAGAGCTCCCCAGAATAATCGGTGCTTCAAGCCTTCATTTCGCGAGCGAGAGCCGATCGGTTGTAAGTCCAGTGCGTTCTGCATTCAGATAACTTTACCAAGAAATGTTTACAGCGTCATTAGAACCCGGTGATATCTTTCTAGAGGTCTTATTCGAGATTCCCCAGCAATGAGATTGAGATCAGTATCTTTATTGTTGTTATTCAGATCTTGCTACTCGTGGTACAGACATTGTGGTCATTGCATGTTTCTTCAAACGCGTCTGTGATAAGTAAACGAATGCTAGCAACTACCATAGAAAAGGCTTCAGGATGATGGAGACATTGTGGTAGATATTTTTATATAGCTGTATGGGTTCAGAACGATAAAATTCTGTTGTATAGACGACTTGGAATGAGGAGCTTGATAATCGTCTGGGACGGTGGAAGCCTTGATATGCCCGCCGAAGGATCAGCGCTTCACCAGCACATATGGCCGTGACCACCAGAAATTCAGCTAAGAAAGTGGTCCTCATTTCCTTACAAAAGACTTGGGCAGGCCAGAAGACACTTCACTCCCAGATCTCAGTACCTGCAAACAATTTACACCCCTCCGAGGCCACTCCACATTGTCCACTCGGTTATGTCCCGCCCCCTGACGCGGCGTCAACTGGAAAAGATTTAAGAACATAAGCCCAGAAGGAACGAGAACGAAGCAGCAAAAGCTGTTCGCGGAAGAACATGAAGACGAAACATCTTAAGTTGTGACTTGATGCTTACACTCTTATATGGCTATCGCAGGGACTTTGGAGATGAATCATTCGCTTGAATTCCAGAGATTCAGACTGCCTTTAGAACCTAGAGTCATATTCTGTCCCGGGATTCCACAGATCAGGGCGTAGTGGGCTGTGGATATTGACTACAGTTGTAGCTGTATCAAGACAGTTACTCAGAGATTCTTCCGTCACGGACATTGATCAGCTGAAGAATGTGGTGACTTCGTATCGGGTCGCAGATCCTCTTGTGCTGCTCCTGTCAGCAAATGCAACTGCAACAGGCGATCCTCGAGGGACTTTGAAAAGATCCTCGGCACATTTGATCAACTCAATCTTGTTGACTCGAGTGCCAGGTAAGGAACGTTCGGTGTGGCGATGAGCGTCGAGCAGTGCGCAACAAAAGTCTGGGTCAAGCAACAAGCAATTGAGAAGGCGAGCAGAAGTGGAAGAATCGCATGGATGTAAATCGAAAACGCTCAAGGCGTCCAACGATAGAGATACTACTTGCCGATCGAATTATTGTTGTGCAGGTCAACGATGCCGCTGAGCACGCGAATACTGAGGGCGACGACCTCCCCGTGGCGAGTCCGTTGTCTCTTTTCAACGCTGATATTGCCGCTTGGGGCCTTGGGCTGCTTGCAACCCCAGGCTTTCGTGCAAGATCGTGGCTCGGTTCCGATCGGTCTCGGCTGTGTCTTCAGAAGGCTGATCTTATTGCAATTCTGCAGTACCTAATCCTGCTCATCCTCGACGGTTGTAGCGGGTCTGGGCAACTGGACCACCTGGTAACGACGTTTTGGACTACTGCCAGTGACCGAGTCGTCGAAATGCACCGAGTGGGAAGACAGACGACGCTTGCCTCAGGTTTCGAACAAAGTCAGTCATTCAGATGCCTGCTTTACGTAAGCCACGATGGCACTTACTCTTTGTTGTCGATGCGACCATGTTCTTTGATAAGCGTCCGCTGAAGGTAGAAGCCAACGGCTTGCCCGTCAAGGGATCCGTGTATGTGTCTGGCGAAGCCTTGGTCGTATGGTCGGCGCGTTCTGCTGAGTGATTACAGAGGACGATGCAACGTGGTCTTGAGCGGATAGAGCGACGAATGGCCCATTGTGAGAAGATTTATTATCTGATTGATTTTATAGTAATAGCACGAGAAGAGTATAAATATAACGTGCCAAACGTTAGCTTTGCCGGCCCTCCAAGATACTGCCAAGGTATAAGGAATTTGTCGATGTAAGGAATCTGATTTTGACAAGGATAATGGCTACAGTTATAATGCGTTCTTTAGTAATATCAATTGGGATGAGATCCGTGCAGGATGCGGAGGCGTAGAAGTGATCAAAAATGTAGTCGGCGTGGATGTATGCCCAGGAATTGATCAGTTGAGCATCAAGGAAGAGATCATTAATGTTCTCGGAGAAGGAGTCTTGAGATGACTCCTGAAGGAAGACTTGGCGTTGATTTCCCAGCGACATCGGTAAAAATTGTGGAGACGGGATCCTAAAGACCGCTGATTGACTGAGATCCTCTATCTGTCAGCTTGGCCAATATACAAGATTGGTTTGGGTTCGGCATGTTGGTTGAGACTTGCTTTGGTGGTTGCTGGGGTTACAATTGAGTAGACCTTATTCTTGCCTTGCGTTCGAACCTAATATTCTCAAGTCGTGCCTTGAGCCTGTCGAGCTGCGAATTGTCAATCCTATCAACGAAAGGCTGTTGCTCTTTGACTTGGCTGGCCCAATGAAGCTCTTCTACCGATTCATTCCGCGTCTTGGCCGGGAAGAGAAAGCGGAAGACTGGAGAGACAAAGGATGACCGTGAGAAGACTGAGGTGGCAAGAGTGCCCATGTGCAGCTCGATAATCCCCAAGATCTTCAAGGAATTGGTAAGCTAATGTGGCGATTTCCGCAAGAACCGGCTGCGGATCAGATGTTTGATGATCCTGTGATGCAAGGTTCTGATGGCTATCTTGAAGTTCGCCTCGATGGGAACGATATTCTATGTCGAATCGAATATGCCTAGGACCACCTCTAGTGGTCATTTCAGGGCTCGGACAAGCCATTCGTATCGTCGTCGTCATCAAACAACAATGCTTTCAGCGTCGGCTCAAGCTGTACCATGTCTCTCCCGTAATTATCTAGGGTGCAACTTTTGAACGTTCCTAGAATTTCGTTCGAATTTTATACATCACTTGATCTTGGATCCTGTTCTCCATTTGCTGCCCTCATAGGTCGATGTTGGAAATTATCGACGCGATCTTTAGCACGCACTTGATAGCGAGCTCTGTAATAAACCTCTGCCGCTAGCACAAAGATATCTTTACAAGAACCACAGAAGTAGATATCTCCTAGTATGAAATGGACCGCTTTGATTATAATCGATTTGCGGGCTGGTACTACTGGTGCAGTATACAATGTGTTGGATGAGTCAGGAGATGTGCCCGACGTGTAGAATGGAGAACTCTGACGAGCATTGACATTGGTTCGTAATTCTCTAACCCAGGGATTTTCCCGTCGGTTCTTTCCAACCCAGGCGCCAAATTGAGCCTGGAGACTGAACGATAACCCTCCGTCAGCCGAGCCATACAACGCTGCGTGCTCGTCCCCCTTGTATTGTCTGACGGCCAAGGCGACTGCTTCGGTATGGAACGCTTCGGCGATAACCCCTGATTCTGTTCAAGTTGGGTGCATATAATGATAACATGTTTCACTCACATTCGGCTGTAGAAACGTTAGTATCGGAACGATAGTGTCAGGAACCTACGACGTACCTTTGAGTAAACTCTGCCAGCGGTTCCACAGGAGTTTTTTGAGGCACCGTACGTGCCAGAAGAGCCGACAGCATGGGCTTCAGCTAATACGTTGATCTATTCCACCTAGTCTTCTTGCCGGGACGCTGATGCCATCCATACTCTCGCAACTTTCACTCTCGTACGTCCCAGCCTTCTTTATCATGTACGTGACAACTTGGCCGAATGTTTCTGCGCCTTCTATAGCGATCCCAGTCGCCGAATTCGGACGTTTGGAGGGACTCATCACATCTGCAGGACTCAAAATGATGTTGGTACTAGTGTGAATATTATAGACATTAGACGAGGAGTATGTCAACTTACACTTAGATCCCAGAAACAGACGCGATGCCTAACGCATTCTTGTCTGAATCCAGTCGTGGTCTCGGAGCCTACATGGGCACAGATTAACGAGATCAATTGAGATTCGTACTAGACTATCTGCTGTTCGTTGACAAGCTCAGATCGTACCGTTGCATACCAATAATAGGCAGACAATTTTGGAAGTCTAGAACTTTCAAGGAATTTTCCACAAAACTTCTGGTGAGTAGAGCTTGAGACTGGGATGATGAGATTGGGTGAGAACTGAGTCTCTAGCTGTCGGGAACCGCGCGCTTCCTCGAGTTCCTCGGCCAATAGTGATATATTTTGTCTTCGCTCGATTCTTTCTTCTTCTTCTCGACAAGTCTTTCGAGGATGAGAAAACTATCTTGTTTCGGCGCGTGATTACACGTACTCGCGTCGTGCGATCCACGTTGCCCGAAGTTTCTCTTGGTTGTAGTCGGAGGACAACTCTCTGGCTGTAACACCAAGCGTGTTTATCCCAAGCTTGCCATTCTTTGAAGATGGCGGAGGACCATCTTCCATGGCATTCTCGACTAGCCTCTGCATAGATTCTGCGTACATGGGATCGATTGAAAGCCGCATAGCGTACGTTAATAGCTTTGGCCGACTAAGAGCAGTAATTGGAGCTTGGTAGATTAAACGAGTCGTCGACGCATTGTAACTAGTCTTCTTGATCTTCGATTGCGATGTAACCACAACCAGAAACCCCGAACAATATCTGCATATCAAGAACATAATGAAAGTAGAAAGATGCCATATGTATAGAGATGTAGCCATCTTCTGACATCAAAAATCCCGCTCTAGCCTTCGAATCAGGTCGAGGAGCGGTTGACAAGATCTTCTTTACCAGAGTCTAGCTCTTCAGACGAGAACCTCTCATTGCTTATAGATTTTTGAAAAGTTTGCTTCTCTACAACTGAGTTTTAAGACTGCCATCGATGTGTAATTCCAAGTGTTGCGCAGGTAAGAGACTTTCTCAGCCGCACTTGATAGTGTTAGCACATCCGTTCACATATTTCTGGTCTTATATGTTTTGATAGGCTTTATATTGATAATCGATAGTAACGCTGTCTTAACCCATCCTCGAATTGCGCTCTACGATCGGACGCACATTCGTGGTTGTAAAATGGCGGATTCGTGGGGCCATAACCAGCTATTGCTTAACTGGTTTGAACCAGCCGAAACTTGTCCACCTCAGAGTAAAACGCTGAATACTCTTTCCTAGTATCCATAGTATTGAGGTTCACAGGCTGGTAATTGTGAGGAGGCAGTCTTCACAAGCAAGCTAAAAACAGAGATGATGTGGAAGAATTTCATCTCGAAATCAAGATAGGAGTAGAATGGACATAGCTGAACTCGCGGAAATTTCTGAGACGACTGTAGCCTGGCATCAAGATCGAAAATATTTCATGTTGGCATGGCCTTCTTTAGGTTCTTTGCGCCGAGGGTAGCAGGTACGACTTGCGATGATAGTGTTTCCGTGGCGGTCATCAGGGCCGATTGCCTTTGGCTTCCGCTCTGTACTGATTCAACCACAAGACTTGATTGTTCTCTAGCTGCCATGCAGCTTATCTTGACTTGAAGTATGATCTTCCTCTGATGCTGATGTGATAACATCGTCTCTCCACGCTCGATGTCCAGTTCTCTTCACCATACTTTCGTGACTGATGCCTACCTCGTATCAGCTCTAGTCTTATGCTTCAGAGGCTCGAGTTGATCAGCATTAGCTGGCGATCCATACGATCTTGCACACTGACCACACCAACGTCTGCTAATCTCCCAGAGGCTGCGCGAGTGCCTCGACTAGATTAAGGAGCCCGAAGAGCGTCCTAACGGGGGTGATCCACTCCCTTGGTCGAAACTTTGAAAAGGCTTTTGGAGCAAGTCGTGATCGGTTATTGTAAATTTGGGAAAGGCCAGATCAAAGTAGCCAGGCCTCGGGCCTTCGGAACCTTAAGGTTTGCTACAAGAGATAACGGTTGTAGGTAGATACAATAGCGGTTACAATGGCCAAAGAGTGGTTAGCACGAAGTGCAACGTGATGATCTATCTCTACTCGCTATGATTCTTGTGTGTGTTTTGGGATGGATGACTAGCTCGCTCCATTTCCGACTGCCATATCGATCCGCTCGAAGATCCTGGCGCCGACGCCATGACTCTACTTACGAGTTTCCTCGAATGTGATCTTCATACGCACGCTGCCATTGGCTAGGCCATCCCAGGACCAGCATTGCCCCTCAGCATCAATCCAAAGCATGCGGAAATGCCTGGTGTCCCCGACGATATCTGCCTTCCAGCGATACCTAACCGTTCGACGGTTTGCTTTCTTGTCTCGATAGACGAGATCAGATTCTTCATGTGCACCTACTAAGCGACCACCCTTTTCGTAAGACTGGAGTCCCACCCTCAGAATCAGGGTGGGCGGTGCCTGATCGAGTATAATGGTGAGGAAAGAGAGTCGCGCTCCACAGTCATTCGAGATGTATCATCTTGATTCTAGACATTCTTCCTTTCATTAGCGTATTCGAACGACCAAGGGTAGGTGCAAAATGGTCAAGCAATACTTTCTTACATACTAATGCTGGTGAGTATTGTCGTTAAAGTCTCTACAAGAAGTGACGCTCGGTAAGCGAAGAGGGGAAGTGATTGAAAATAAATTCGCTCAAGGCATAGTCCGTGGAGGGCCAAGATATAGAAGGTGCAATGAACGAGCTGACCAACAGCGATGGCGACCTAGGGATGACGAGGATAGCTTTCTAAGGTCAGCACAATGATTCCGTTTGTTCTCAACACTTTTCTCTTACAACGGTATCCCTGCCGGCACTACCGGCCTAGGTCATGGCCCCTTCACAGCAGCGCGCGACAAAGGTAATGTAGATTAGACTTCAATACTGTTTCTGTAGTATGCCTGCAGGTATGAGCAGTCTCCACCTAGATACATGGCTATATCTTTCTGATTTGAGGGTGAGATTCGTGCCTACGACCCAACAGCTGCATGATTCGTCGACAATGCCGAACTTAGGCCTTCCGAAGTTTAGGCAAATCCAGCTGTGAGAGCCTTGTGGCGTGATTGATCTCTTCTCCGTCAAGTTCTGTAGCTTTGATAAGTAGTATACTACTGTCTTATCGAGACACACAGAGCGAACAAGCGTTGACTTGCGCAGCCACTATATCAAGGTTATCATATAAGCGATTGGTGATTTTATCAAATTTGACTGCATATTCAGAGTTAGCTCCGAACAGCCCACCCACCAAGCTGCCGAATGTTGGTGGCGTCGACTGGAACGTCAAAAAATTTGATGTCGCAACTACCATGGCACGAACTGGATCTTGGAGACGATAGGGGTTGAGATATGATACCGGTGATAGCTTTCTCAAAAAAGCCCCAACAGCTTTTTCATAATCTCTCAGCTCGTGAGCGACTCGAATACCAACAATTTTACAATCTAAATTGTGGAGATGAAACTTCGCCTTCAGTTGTATTATGTCAGGGACCAAGGCTTGAGGCATATCAAGGAGCGAGCTCTCTATTATACGCTTACTGGCTGTGATGAGGGTCCCCAGGCCGGACAACAATTACCACATATTAATGTGCAGGTCACCTGGATTGCCGTCGACCTGGGGATCCACGGAGGGAAGGAACGAGGAGAAGGAGAGAAAAGTAGAAGGCCCAAAAGCAACAAAAAGAGACATTTGTCTGATAGAGTATCAGTTGAGACCGCAGAAATTTGGTCGAAGCATGGTATGAAGGAGAAATAATTCATCAGAGCTTGGGGAAAAACATAGCATCCCGGCGCCCGAGGAAGGTATGACTCTACCTACGCTCTTTTCTTTCCACTACGAGTGTTGAGACACTCCGCGACAACCAACAATGTAGGATTCGAGCGTGCAATTTCGTACGATGTCGTAGCTTTATCGAAGCTGCCGAAGATTGATCATGTTTAATACGGCCAGGTACCAGTGTTTCTGCGCCATGTGAAGATCGAACAATCATGGAAAGCCGATTGGTAATTTCAGAACCACGTACTCGTACCCGCTGTCCGTATCACCGTGATGCGTTTTACGCCTGAAATGAGTGGTAAATAGTATAAACAATCGAGAGCATGCTCAGACATGGAGTCTAAGAGACAGCCTCTGAGCAAAGCGCTCATGGCTCTGTACCATCATCCCTTTTCCCGTATATTTCACCGGTTAGGCACTTACAACACTCACAAACCAAGCCCCAATCGAGGGTTTGTCCACTGCCTCAATCACTCCAAGGATTTCTTGTCGCACCCACTCCCTCTTTTTCGTGCACTGTATTTAGCCTAGAGCAGTAGAAGGCAGTGACAAGCTCGACGGTAGAGAGAACAGAAGGAGATAAAAGCTACTCAACTCGATGGCAGTCAGAGCGTATCATCAAAGTAAATAAGCCGAAAGCAGGTCTATAATATCTCGATTACTTCGTCCTTTGGTTAAGTGCTCATCGGTCATGATTTCTCGATCAGGTTTGCCAGATCAATCAGTGACGATTATTCTGGCGCTCGACAGTTGGCGATGTATGCATGAAGGTACTGAAGGATAACAGGTCTGGGAGCCTCGTGACGATGTGTATAATTGAGCTTGTAGTAGCCATCTCGTGTATGACAATCACACATCTGAATCCCGTTCATAACCTGATCCCAGATCGAAGAGTTGCCTACTTATCCAAAGCGAACCGTAATTTTCGACGAGACATCGTCAGACCTCGATCTCACCACCGATGCGATACCAAGATAAGCGAAGAATGCGGCCTTCTCTCCACTTGATTGTCCATGCATCAACTCGCCTAGCGCATAATTGTCGCAAGGTTTGACGGTGCAGAAGACCGGTGGATTTGGGAATTCAACAAGCATTGGTGAACATCGAGCATGAGCTTTGGGTTCCCGTCAAGTAGCAGTCTCCTTCATTGTAATCTGTGGTACACTCAAGAACTCCGTTCTTAAAAGATCGCTTGATTCTCGTAATTATAACTTATAAGTCATGCTATGTAAAGGAGGTTACAAACAAGGCCGTGTTGTGTGCGATCGTGTTCCGATTATCCCTTACAGAACTATGACATCAGAAGAGTCCGACGAGCGAGCCTGAGCTAGCGGCAGCCACAACAGAGGAAATAATGTTCTGAACCAAGATAGGTTTACCCCGAGCGAAAGGTCCGATGAATCCGGCGGCAGAGGTTTCGGAAGAGTGCCTGTTGATAGGATTTCGGAATCGAGGAAAGGGCGAAGTTTCTTTTGCACTCGCAATAATGTCGTGTCAGTTCTTCGCAAACACTCCGAAACCAGAATCTCTGAACAATGTGCTGTGTGACTCTTAACATAGACGTCCAACACCGGCAAAACACCCGTATGGTAGGCACTTCTGCGGATTTACGGGCCCAACATCCCCAGCACGACTCACCAAAATAGAGAAGGGAGCCGTCGTCAATATATATAGTTAACTTTCATTTGATAGGAATGCATGCGAAGTTCGCCCATGCAAACTTTTGACCCGCATCGTTAATTGAGTCGAAGTCGGTTTTATAAGCATCATCTCGCGACTTCGAAATCATCGTGGAGGAAAACGCAGGAAGATTCTTCTCCTCCTCTCACAAGTGGTGCGGGTACACTTCAAGCGTCCCGACACGCATGCCTCCGTCGCCTCTTGCAGTGTCAACAAAGTCTGGGATTGCTTTCGCCCCATATTCTCGCTCTTGCGCTTCTTTGACTAGATAGTCTCCAGTAGCTCCTTGCATACAATTCGCAATCCTTGATCTTGTAGACGTTTGAGATGTGTCGTAGTCAGCTCTGCGGCTGCACTTCTACCAAGTTCGAAGGGATGTCGTGGAACCAGTAACCCTGAGCTTTCCTGGTACTTGTTGCCTTCTTTCGAAGCTGTTAGTGATGCGATCCCGCCATAGAATATACAGAAGTCTACGTCCCACCGACAGTCGGTGCCTAGACCCTTTAGGTTAGAGAATGGGGAATGCACTTCTCTACCAGAAAGCTCCGCGTCGATAGTGGTAATGACAGAAAATGTAGAATCCGATACCCGTCGAGTGATTGGCCTCGAGGTAGCGATCACAGGTGGCCATTCCACAGCCGGGGCGTATCTCACATTTGCGGCCGAAGCCGCTACGATTCTCGAGTTTCGCGTATGGTCGATAACACCCTCCACACTATTCCTGACGGAAGTAGACGTGGTACACCTCCGGATGTTGAAAAAACAAGTCAAACAGGAAACTCACTAGAAAGAGCCCTGCAGGACAGGGGGGCTAGTGCCGGGGATGAGGGAGATTAAGAGGTCAGTGCTTGGCCGTCTGCCATACTATTTAGTATGGCAATTGCCTATTGCACTTCTCTCTTTTCTTCTCTTCTTATTGTATTCGACTCTTTTGATTATTGCGCATATTATTGTTTTTGCAGTTTTTTTTTTTATATTATTGTCTTGCAATTGTTTTCTTCTATTACTGTTTTGCAATTATTTTCTCTATCTCTTATTTTATTATCTTAATTGTTGTATTTTGTCGATATAATATCTTATAAGAGCAAAACTACTAATACTGTTGTTTTCAAGAAAACGTCTAATGCTTGTTGCACGTCTTGTATTAGAAAGTTTGTCTCTAAAATACAATTAAATACTTGTTTTAAATTAGAATTCAATACTTTATTGTAATAGATATTTAGAAATATCTCTTATTATTGTCGATTATTGTTTTTTTCTTTACAATTTTCTTGTTTCTTACAATTTTCTTATTTTTTATTATTATTATTATTTAGAAATTCAAAAAAACAATTTAAGAATAATATATAAAATACTATTTTAAACAACAAAATTGTTACTTTTTGTCTTAGAATTGAAGCAATAACAAAAGAAATTATTGCACAAAAACAAATAATAATAACAATTTTTTTTTTGTTGTTTAGAAACTTTAATTGCAGAATATAATAATAAATAATATATATATATTTACTTCTATAATTTTTGTTAATTCAAAAATATTAATAGATATTTTTACAATAAACTTCTTGTTTAAATTTAATAGTTTTGTTGTTATATTTTCTAGTATTTTGTATTGTTATTTAAACAATATCTTTTATAATAGACTAAATATTAAAAAATTTATAAAATTTTATCGTCGATTTTTTCTTTGTTGTTGCAACAAATATAATTAATTTTTCTAATATAAAAAGTTTTCTAAATTTGTTTTGTGCGTTCAATATTTATATTTTTATTGCTTTTAATTTTGTTTTGTATTTAACAATAAGAAATTTTATTAAAATATTACTTTTTATTGTTAGTATATAATTGATATAACAAACTATAAGATCTTTGTCTCTATTAAATTGTATTATTAAAAGTTTATTATTTGTATTATTTAAATAAGTTAAAATAATTCTCTATACTAAATATTATTTTATTCTAAAATAGAATAGAGATTTAAAAATATTTCTAAAAAATAGTTTAAATCTCTATTGTTATTAATATTTTTGCAAAAACTATATCTTTTTATTAACTTTGCAAAAAATATCTTAATATTTATATTTAATAAATTATTTATTATCATAAACAATATCTGTTGTTAATAAATTAAATATAGCAAATATAGCAATAATAATAGCTGCAAATACAAGTATATATATATATTTTATCAGAAAATTTACAATCTTAATTGCTATTTTAATAAGATATAATATTTAACAATTTTGTTGTCTTTTTTGTCTTCTAATATATCTAGCTTGTTGATTTTTATATTGGAGAATTTTTTATATAATTTAATATTGTTAGATAAGTCTAATTTACTATTAAGTAAATCTTTATTAATAAAGAAATAATACAAATATCTAAAAATATATTTTAATAGACATTTTGTTTCTGCTTTTTTAGATATAATTACGCAAAATACTAAAATTAAATATATCGATTTATATATTCTTTATATAGATACAAATTATATCTTTGCAAACAAAACTTCTAATATATTTATTGTTAATATTAATAAATAGTTGCAAATAAATTGTTTAATTATATTATCTATTCTATTATCTAATCTATATATATATTTATTATTAGATCTTATATTAAAATACAACAATAACTAAAAATATATCTATAATTTTTTCTTTTTCAAAAATATGTTTGTTAATAATAGTATATTTTGCAATTAAGAAGCTCTCGAATATATTGCAATTAATAATATTATTGCAACTCTTATTGTACAAGAACAAAAAATAGTATTTTTTAAAAAAAATCTTACTAATATTTTTAAATATATAACAATAGCAATATCTAATCGATAGCTATTAGATTTTTAGTAAAATTTTGTTTTTTATATAGAAAATTTTCTGTTTTTTAAACTATAAATTGTCTTTTTTTAATTTAATCTATTTGCAAAGATCTTATATTAAATATTAATATATTTTTTTTAAATAATATATTTTTCTATACTATCTAAAAAACTTTTTTGTTATTCTACTATTATTTATTGATATCTTTCTTTATTAAAAAAAGTAGAATATACTCTGCAATTTTCTAAGACTTTAAAACAATAAAAAGAAAAAATAGTTAAATTATTAGATAGAATTTCTAAGTATTAAAACAAATAGTAAAACAATAAAAATATAATTGTTTTTTGCTAAATTGCAATAAGTTTGTAATCTTATTATTATAATAACAAAAATAAAAAGATTTTAATATTAAAGTCTAAAAATTCTAGTAGACTTTCTATTTTTTTGTATTAAAATAATAGTATTAGAATGTGTTTTTCTAAGTATCTTATATATCTTTTTAATAAGAAATATACAATATTACAATATTATTGTTTTTATAGCAAAAAACATAGTCTAATAATATTATTTTCTATTATACTAAAATAATATTAAGATTTTATAGTTTGTTGTTTTTCGATTAATCTCTTATATATAAACAAATATATTTAGTTTTTAAAATATAAATAATTATTAAATATTGTATAAAAACAATATATCTATCAATATCTTTTCTAAATACTATTCTGCTTATATTAAAAACAAGACTCTTTATATTAATATTTAAAAAATAAAAACAATTCTTTATATTTTATATTTTATATTGTTTTGTCTTTGTAATAACAAGATTATTATTTATAGCAATAATATTGTTATTATTATTAATTTTAATAAAGAATCTATTTGCAACAACTCTATAGATTTGCTGCAAAATATTACTATAATTCTTGTTTTTAATAATATATTAATAGAGTCAATTTAAATTAATTCTAAATTAAATAAATTTGCAAATCTATTGTTACAAAATAAATACAAAACTATTGCTAACAAATATCTATAATTAATATATTTTATTATTTAGATTTTTGCAATTTTTCTAACTTCTAATACGCAGAGATATTTTTAAACCGAAATATAGTTTTTTTTTATAATAGAGATTTGCTATTATTACAAGAAATCTCTATTCAAAATTTTTTAAAAACTATATATAATACTGTTGTTTTTATTTTAATTGCAGTATTTTTTCTATTATTATTTAAAATTTTGTCAATTAAATTGTTTGTCTAAATTTCGATTGTATTAAAACAAAAACTATTAAAAACTATATTTACAATCTTTATTCTATCTATATTGATAGAAACTATTTCGATTATAAATTTTTTAGTAATTTGCTTCTTCTTTGCGTTATATACAATATTAAATATTGTTAGAACAACAATATTCTTTGTAAACGCAAAACTATTATCCAAAATATTTTATTAAATATTCTATCTATCTTTAATATTATTAGACAATTAGATACTACTCTTTATACTATTTTCTATCTTATTCTTGCAGATTTTCTGCAAATAGACAAATTTATATAAGATATATATAATTTAAACAATACAAATTTTGTTAATTAATTTATAATTAGATTATCTACTAGAGCGATTTTTTCTAAGACTCTAAGCTGCTCTAAGCAGACTAGCAAGACTAAGCACTTAAGAGTTACTATACTCTAAATTTGATATTTACAATTATTTGAGTACTTAGAATTTCTAGACAATATTCTTTAAGTACTTTGCAAAAGATTTTGTTTAATTAACAAATTTGTATTTTTGTAGAAAAACTCGATTTTGTATCTCTTATATATTAAAAAGTATTGTTAACTGTACAAGTTTGTTGTATATAAAATATATATATTATATTAAGTTTTATAATTAATTTGTTGTTTCTACTAATATTAATTGCAATTGCAGTACTTATTTATTAAAATAAATTTCTTATTTATATTAATTTTACAATTTATATAAACGTTGTTTATTTGTTTGTTATTTTACAATTTTAAGTATTAGAAATGCGCTATATACTAAAAGAGTTCTAAAATATTATAAATTATATAATATTACTAAAACAAGTTCGAGATACAAATATTAGAAAAATATTTATAGTTTAATATTATTAACTCTGCTAATATTGTAAATATATTAACAATTTATAATACAATAGAGAATTACAACTTAAATTTAATTAATTAATTAATTAAATTTTATTGTTTTTTTGCAATTATTTTTGTATATTGTTAAAACAGTAATAACTTAATTATTAATTTTACTTTTTGTTTATAAAATATAGCAATTTAATTGTTGTATTAATTTAGTATAACTATTTATATTATATACAATCTTAGAAATTATATTAATATTTATATTGTTTTTGCTATATTATTTGTTAATACAATATATTAAGTTTTACTTTCTCTTAATAGATAGTTTGTATTAAAGTTTAATTTAATTTAAATTTCTTTATATTATAATCTTAATTAATTTGTTATTCTGTTTAATATATTAGATTGTTTACTTTTTATATTTGAAAAATTGTTTATTTTTGAAATAGTTTTTCTAGTATTATAAGCAATAATTAGTTTAAGCTTAATTAAAAAAAGATTATATATTAATAAATTTATATCTAAAACTATATTTTTTTTAATATAAATATTATTTTTAATATTATTTTTATTTATTTTTGTCTAATTGTTTTAATTAAAAATCTTTAAAATATTAATATATTTTTGATAGTTAGATTGATTGCGTCGGATCGAGTTATCGAGTTTAAGTCGAATATTTGATTCGAATTAAGTTGAATCGATTTCAAAAGTTGAAATTAAATTGTCGATTTAATTTCTAATATTAAAATTAACAATTTAAGTCGAATTGTAAACTTAGAATCGAAAATTAACTTAAAAATTCAACTTAAATTATCAAAACTTAGTATTAGTATAAAGAAATTCTAAAATAAATAGTAGAAACTAGAAAGTTATATTTTTTTTTATAATCTCTTAATAGTAAATTATTTAGTAATATATTAAAATAATACATTTAAACTATTTAGAATTGAAATTTAAAAAGTTAATTTAATTGTATTTTAAAAGAAATTCGAACTCTTAATACAATATAAATATTAAATAGATTAATACTATTTATAGCTAGCTTAATATTAATATTGCAATATATTTCTAAATTTAACAATAATTATTAATAATTATATTTGTTCTAATTATTAAATTATTAAAACTTGCTATTTAAGTCTATTCTATTTATTTATATATAATAAAATAATACTTAAACAATAGTAAAATTATTAAAGTATTAAATATATATTTTTAATATATTATTAAAAATTAAAGTCTTTAAATTAAATAAAATTAAATAAAATTATATATAAGTTGCAATTCTAATATTTATTTTAATTATAATTTTATAATACAAAAAAATAACAAAATAGAGTATATAATATAGCAATATATTAGAGTAATATATTATAATTGTTTTTGTAATAGTAGACTCTCTAAACTATATATATAAAGCTATTAATTTAAAATTTTAATAATTTTGTTTGCTTTACTATTATTCTAGATAGTTTAATTTAAATTATTTTTTATTTTGTTATTATTTTTGTTGTTATTATTTTTATTAATTTTATTGTTATTGTTTTTTTTGTTATTTTTATTATTTATTGTTAGATAGTAGTTATAATTTAGCTTTTTTATATTATTTTAAATCTTGTATTAAGTCTTTTATCTATATATTTTTTTTTAATTATATTATTAAAATTCTTTATCTTAGAAATAATAAAATTTAAATTTTTTTTTTTTTTTGCATTATTTAAGATTGCAAATTCTTTAACAAAAATATCAAACAATTTTATAAAATTATTATTATTAGCTTTTTTTAAATTATTTAAACTATTGTAATAAATAATTTGTTATTAAATAATTTTTATAATCGATTTTATATAAATTGAAAAACTTTTATTAATATTAAACTTGTTGTTAACGCTTAATTATAATATTATTTAGCTTAGATATAAAGTACAAATAATGCATTTAAATAATATATATTTTTTTAAAAAATAATTTTATTGCTATATTTATATTTTTAAGTAGCTTTTATATTTTTTTAATAATTTTAAATCGATTTGCTTTCTTAATTGTAAATTTTTTTTTTGCTTTTTGTCTAAATTTATTCTTAAAATATTTTGTTATAAAATTGTTAATATTATATATTTTATTATATTATTTAAATATATTACTATAAAGGTCTTAATTAATTCGATATTTATTAATCTTATTTTTAATATTTTTTTCTATATATTTATAATTTAATATAAAGACTTGCTTTTAAACAATTGTTTTACGCAATTTTTTAAGTCAAATTAAAATAATTTTGCAATTATTATATTGTTTTCGATACAAGTCTTTTTTATTATTATTTTATTTTTGTGCGCAATTGCGATTTGCGATATTTTCTAAATTAATTAATAGCATTTTTATTATTTATGCGTGTATTTAACTTATTTTACGAGTAATATATAGAGATAATGTAGTTATATAACAATTTAGAAATTTCTTATAATATTTAATAGAGTGCAACAAAATTTAAAGAATAAAAGATTTAAAAAAATTAATAAAATTGTAAATAATATATTAACAAGTAGTTTTATTAAAATAAAATAAAAAATATATATATTAAAATTAGAGTTAAATTTATTTACTAATATTTACTTTAAACTTTTGTTAATACAAAATTGTTATTTTTTTATATTAATATATATCTAATTTTGTTAACATATTACGCAAGTTTATATTTGTTAATTGCTTTGTTGTTTATATTATATATTCTTATTGCTAATTATTAATTTAAGTCTCTTTTTTTACGCCATTTTTTTTACGTATCTATACTAGTTAAAATTATTAAAATTATTGCTTATTTTACTATAATTTTTTTGAATTTTGTTTCGAATTTAATATCTTTCTTTTACGTTTATATAAATTTCTTTCTAATATTGTTAAATTTATTATTTTCTTCGATAGTTTATATAAAGCAAATAGATAATATATACAAATAATGCAAAATATTTTATCTAAAACTAATATACTTAATTTGCTAGTTTGTCGATTAATTTTAAAATTTTCTCGCGATAGATTAAATTTTTAATTTAGACATAATAAAATAAGCAAAAATAAAGAAAAGTCTCAAAAAAAAAAGTACTAAAAAAAAGTATTTAAAATACTAATATAGTTAAGATAATACAAATAGATAATATATTTTCGACCAATATACTAACGTTTTGCAATAGTATACACGAAAGTAAAAGTTCAATATTGTTGTTCTTTATAAGATTCGAAAATATTAAAAATTAATTTATTTTTTTATTTTTTAACTTGTATTTTAATATCTAATTTGTAAACTTCTTTATAATAAGATTAATAATTATAAATATAATTAAATCGACTATTGTATTTAGAGCTTAACTTTAATAATACTTCATAAAACAACAAAAATATTTATAATTTTTTTTTTCTCTAATAAGTATATTATCTCTTTGTATTACTATTATAATAACAAAATTATAATTAATATTTTGCGCATTATAGATTCGAATCTTACGACTATTTATGCAAAGCGTATAATACTTTAACTAAGAAATTTGCTCTTTATTAAAAATTTTATAAAATAATTCGATCTTTTAAATTAAATTTTTTATAACAATATTATATTCTTCTTTTTAAGCAAATATAATATATTGTTTTTTTTAAGCAATTATAATTGTTTTTTGCATTAATTAAAATTCGAATTTTCGAAATTTTACTATTAATAAATCTTTTTTAGCAATTTAATTTATTAAATATATTATTTCTTTATATTATTACTAATAGTATCTAATAATTTTTGTAATTATTAAAGATATTTTTTTTTTAAAAATTAACTTATTTATAAATAAATATAATCTAAAAAAAATTTGAAATTTAGCGTAAAAAATCTTTTTCTTTATTTATTGCTTAATTGTTATTTTTTTCTCTATAATATATATTTTACAATTTAAGAACAATCTTTTTTGTATTTAGATTTATAGTACAATTAAAGTATTTAATTATTATAATTTGTTTAATTGTTTACAAACTTATTTAAGATTAATTTTATTAATATATTTTTCAAGCAAAACTAAAAGTTTGTTTAATATTTATTAATAATACTAAATATAAAAATATATCTTAAGTTATTTGCGTTAACTTTAAAAAATTTAATATATTATTTTTTTAATATTTTTAAATTAAATATTTATTTTCTACAATATTAATACAAAGATATCGATTGTTTTTATTTTAAATTAAATAAAATTGTTAAGATTGTTAAAGTAAGAATTTTGTAACAATTACAATAAACTATATTAATATTAATAAAAGATTATTATTATTATATTGTATTATTTTTTTAACAATAATTGTTTTTTTGCGTTTTTGCTCTTAAATTAGTAATCGAATTGTAATAATATTAATAATAGTTTTTAAATTCTATCTTATATTTGTTTTTATAATTAATAGTATTGTTGTTTTCTTTTTTATTTTACAATTTATAAAGATCAACTTTCTACGTAGAATCTAGAATGTTAACAAGATTATATAACGTATTTTTTAATTTTTTTGTTTTCGAATAGTATTTTGCAAATTTTGTTGAAACTTTATTGCAAATTTTAAGTACAATATTTTTTAAAAAATAAATATTAATTCTTATTATCTTCTTTAGATATTTAAGATAATTAAATATTGTATCGAATACTTAAAATCTTAAATAAATACTTGTATTAATTGTTTGCAAAACTATAAAAGTATATTTGTAAAAAGAATTTAATATATTGTTAATAAGCAAAATTAAGTTTTATTTGTTTTTATTAAATTTTAAAAATATTTCTCTATTTAAAAATTAATATAATTGCGTAATTAATATATTTAACAAAATATAAAATAAATAGAGTTTTAACAAATATAAATATTCTATATTAGTTTTTGTAACTTTTTATTTATTTTTTTTTAAAAAACTTTAAATTGAAGTAAATATTAAACTAAGCTATTAATAGCAATTATAAGAGCGCAAATTTAATAAATTTAATATATATATTATTTCTTTGCATTATTATAAATTTAAATTTTTTTTTAATTATACTAAATAAATTTATGTTTTTTGCAATATTTTAAAGTTATTTATTTTTTAATTGTATAACAATATTATTATTTGTTGTTTTTAATTTTATAGTTAAAATAAAATTTTAAGTTACAAAATTAATTATATAAATTAAACAAAATACAAAATTTTATTATTTGTTTTATTAAAATTTTTGTCGATTTAAGATTTTGTTAAGTTTGTTTTTAAATATATTATTATTACTTGTATTATTAATAACAATCTTAAAAAGTTTATTTTTAATTTCGAAAAACTTTAAAATCTTTACAAACTTTAATATTAATTAACAATCTATATATTTAATATTAAGAAAAATAAATTTAATTAAATATTTGCGAAATTAAAATATAATATTTATTTAATATATTAAAATTTCTAAATAAATAATTTTTTAAAAACTAAATTATATATTTAAAGCAATAAAAATATATTAAATATTTTTAAAATTTATCTTATTTTTTTTGCAAATTTAATTTTATTTTAAAAAAATTATTTTAAATAATTTAATACAATTTAAAAATATCAAATTTAAACAAAGTATTTCTAGTAACTTTTAAAAATTAAAATTGTTAATAATTTAAAAAAACAAATTTAAATTTATAAAAGTTTTGTATAGTTAATTTTTTTAATTTTTTTAAATAAAGAATAACAACAAATTAATATAACTTTTCTTCTAATAAATTGTTAATTATATATTATTTATATATATTATTAATTGTAATTTATGCAATTAAAGATTAAATTAATTGTTGTTTGTAATTAAAATTGTTTTTAAAA